>Ga0302220_10000033_pt1 | contig 128781 bp, 114 predicted proteins | sample II_Palsa_E1_3_FD_194572 | JGI IMG/M metagenome (GOLD analysis project Ga0302220, IMG submission 194572) | Peat permafrost microbial communities from Stordalen Mire near Abisko, Sweden - II_Palsa_E1_3 | ecosystem: Environmental > Terrestrial > Soil > Palsa > Peat permafrost | place: Sweden...
CATCGCCTGCTGCGTCGGCACTGGCGCGAGGCGGGGCTCACCGAAACGTTCCAGATTCTCGACTCGGACGATCAGCTGCGGCTGGTCAAGCGCGTCGTGGCCGGCCTGGGCCTGGACGACGCGCGCTTTCCGCCGCGCCAGGCCAGCTGGCAGATCAACAACTGGAAGGACGAGGGCAAGCGGCCGGAGAGCATCGAGCACGGCAACCATCCGGTCACGCGCACCTTCGTGCAGATCTATCAGGCTTATGAAGATGCCTGCCGCCGCGCCGGCTTGGTCGACTTCGCCGAACTGTTGCTGCGCGCGCACGAACTGTGGCTGAAAAACCCGGCCGTGCTGGAGCACTACCAGCAGCGCTGGCGCTACCTGCTGATCGACGAATTTCAGGACACCAACACGCTGCAATACGCGTGGATTCGCGTGCTCGCCGGCAATGCCGGACAGGTGTTTGTGGTCGGCGACGACGACCAGGCGATCTACGGCTGGCGCGGCGCGAAAGTCGAAAACGTGCAGCAGTTTCTGAAGGATTTCCCCGGCGCGCGAACGATCAAGCTGGAGCAGAACTACCGCTCCACCTCCAACATTCTCAAGGCGGCCAACAGCGTCATCGCACGCAACGGCGGACGCCTGGGCAAGCAGCTGTGGACCGCTGGCGACGACGGCGAGCGCATTGCGCTGTACGCCGCGTACAACGAGCAGGACGAGGCGCGCTTCGTTATCGAGCGCATCCGCGAGTACGTCGCCGAGCACGGCAGCGCGAAAGACTGCGCGATCCTCTACCGCTCCAACGCGCAGTCGCGCAACTTCGAAGAGCAGCTGATCCAGCGCGACATTCCCTATCGCGTCTACGGCGGCCAGCGCTTCTTCGAGCGCGCCGAGGTCAAGGACGCGCTGGCCTATCTGCGCCTTACCGCCAACCGGCACGACGATGCGGCGTTCGAGCGCGCGGTCAACACGCCGCCGCGCGGCATCGGCGATCGCACGCTCGACGCCCTGCGCAAGCGCGCCCGCACCGACAACACCTCGATGTGGGAAACCGCGCTGACCGAACTGGCCGGTGCCAGCGAACTCGCCGGCCGCGCCAAGAATGCGGTGAAGGCGTTTCTGGCGATGATCGACGCGATGGCCAAAGCGTTTGCGGGCCTCGACAGCGATGCTGCGTTTACGCTGGCCGAACAGATCGACCATGCCATTACGCACACGGGCCTGCGCGACCACTACGAAAAAGACAGCCGCGGCAACGGCGAGGCGCGCGTGGAAAATCTCGACGAGCTGGTCAATGTCGCCAGCCGCTTCGAGCCCACGCAGGAAGATATCGACGCGGGGCTTAGCGAACTCTCCGCCTTCCTGTCGCACGCCACGCTGGAGTCCGGCGAAAACCAGGGCGAGAAGTGGGACGACTGCGTGCAGCTGATGACGCTGCATTCGGCCAAGGGCCTGGAATTTCCCGTCGTGTTTCTGGTGGGCATGGAAGAAGGCCTCTTCCCCAGCCAGCGCTCGGTCGACGACGAAGGTCGACTCGAAGAAGAGCGCCGGCTCGCCTACGTCGGCATCACCCGAGCGCGCGAAAAACTGTTCGTCACCCACGCCGAATCGCGCCGCATGCACGGCACCGAAATGCTGGCGCGCCCTTCCCGCTTCCTCGGCGAAATACCCGCCGAGCTGGTCGACGAAGTGCGCCCGCGTGTGCAAGTCACCCGCCCGATCTACGCCGGCCGCTTCAATCAGCCATCCGCGTCTTTGCAGGAAGAACTGCCGGTCAAACTCGGCCAGCGCGTCAGTCACCCCAGCTTTGGCGAAGGCGTCGTGCTCAGCGCCGAAGGCAGCGGCGGCCACGCGCGACTGCAGGTGAATTTCGAAGGCGCTGGCAGCAAGTGGCTGGTAGCGGCATATGCGAATCTGACGCCGCTGTAGAAGTATGAAGAGGGGCTAGTAGCTCTGAGTCTGCTTTCGGCCAGAAGCGGATGCTCAACGTCCCAATTTCGTCGCATCGCTGACTGCCTCACTTGAACGAATGGGCACAACCCCCGGCCACTTTAGCCAGCTAACTCAGGTACAACTGAAATACGGATATCAGAGCCGCTTAGATAGCGGTTCATGCTAGTGTCGCACCGAAGTTGCAGCTGACCATCGATGACCCAGGGGGAGGGAAGATGCCGGGTCCAGTCACGATCAAGACGGAAGTCCGGCCCATCGATGGCACACCTGACAAACGGGTGTTTTGGTCATTAATTGCGGACTACGGCCTTCGAACTGGCCTCTACGAACTGATCGACAACGCCATCGATCTTTGGACGCTCAACGGCCGGGGGCGAAGTTTGGTGGTCAAGGTCGAGCTCGATCGGCAACGCCAAATGGTTGCGGTCGAAGACAACGCGGGCGGCGTCCCAAGTCAGGATCTTCGACTATTAATTGCACCGGGAGGCAGTCGAAACGCGCCCGATTCAACCATCATCGGCGTCTTCGGAGTAGGCAGTAAGCGGGCCAGCGTGGCGATAGGTGAACACGTTGAAATCCGCACTCGCCACAAGTCGAACGCCAGCTATCAGTTGGACGTCACTAAAGATTGGCTGGAATCTCCAGACTGGAACTTAGCTGCCTATCAAATACCCGACATTAAGGCGAACACCACGCGAGTCGAGATTTCGCAGTTACGACGTCCCTTTGACGAAGAGGAGATCAAACACCTTCAAATCCATCTTGCCGAGACCTACAGCTGGTTCATCAGTCAGGGCTGCGTCATTCAGGTTAACGGCAATGATGTCCAGCCTATAGTCTTCGACGCATTTGCTTTTCCGAAGATGTACTCACCGAAGCGCGCAGATTTTAGCGTCGCTGTTCCTGAGCTTGGGACAGTGGCTGTTCGAATGGAAGCAGGCCTCATTCGCGACCGTGTTCCGGAGACCAACAACTACGGAGTCTATGTGTACTGCAACCACCGCCTCGTGGTTAAGGAGTGGCAGACACGCGATGTTGGCTATTTCATCTCGCGCGAAGCCGGCGTCCCACATCCCGACGCATCCCTTTCCAGAGTGATTGTCTGGCTAGAGGGAGCGGCTCGGGCTATGCCATGGAACAGCAGTAAAAGCGGCATCGACACGGATCACCATCTCTTCCATCAGATTCGGCCGACGATCATCCAGTTAAATAGCTATTTCACTTCGTTGTCCCGTCGACTTAAGAACGATTGGGATGGTCAAGTCTTCAGACATACCGCAGGTAAGTTCGAGGAAGTCAAATCCACGGCTCCAGGGGAGCTTTCTCGCATGGTCTTACCGCCCCTGCCTCGCGTAAACAAAACGCGAGCGGAACACCTCAAGGAGCGCAATAAAACCATTCTTCGAGAGCAGCCTTGGACTTTGGGACTCGTGGAGGCTATGGCGGCGACCGACGTCGTACTGCATCAGCGCTTCGATACGAAGAATCGGATCGCTTTGATTCTGCTGGACAGCAATTTTGAGATCGCTCTTAAGGAGTTCATCGTTCATCGGCAGGATTTCTTCCCGTTGAAAATATACACCGATGCATACATCGCAACGCTATTCGCGAAACGCTGGGGAGTCGTGAATGCAGTGAAGGCTGCTGTACCAGCCCTGCCGCAAACCGAGATCAATAAAGCAAACCATTTCTACTTGATGAGAAATAAGCTTATTCACGAGCGTGCGTCGACGACGGTAACGGACAACGATGTCGAGAGTTACCGTCAGACCATTCAAGCGGTGCTGAAGATCCTCTTCAAGCTCAAGTTCAGCGATTCTCCAACATAGCTGAGAATAGGCACCACGCTATCGCGAGCGTCTTGCTTTCCATATAGGTCCGCATATCCGTTTCGCTTCGAAAGCAGAGGTAAAAATCTCAGACCTATTTACCCCGGCAACCGCGGCACCCCAAGCTCGCTGCGCTCTTCAATCGTGATCGGACGTGTATCCACACTGCCGGTCTGTGGATTCAGTGGCAGTGGTTCGACCGCCTCGCCGCGGGCGAAGGCCAACGCGTTGCGGTAGCAGCGGCTGGCGAGCGCGTCGTGGTTCTGGCCGGCGTGCAGGTCGCCGAGTGCTTCCCATACCGATGCGCTGGGTGCGAGTGCAAGCACGCGTTGTAGATAGGTTTGCGCCTTGCTCCACAGCTGGAGCCGCACGCACAGGCGGCCCAGAGTGAGCAGCAGGCTGGCGTCGTTGGGGTGTGCATCGAGCCAGCCTTCGGCGCGGCGCAGGCGCGCGTCGATGTCGTGATTGCCTAGCGTGCCATACGTTTCGATCAGCAGAGGCGACCACTCGCGGCGCAGGGCGGATTCCACTTCGTCCATCGCCGGAAGGATCAGGCCGAAGCTGGCCGCGCGGCGCGCATAGGCGTCGATGATGGCCGGCACGCGGCGCTGTGCCTTGGGCATTTGCGACCACAGCGTATTGAGCACGGCGCCGTCGGCTGCGGTGCTCAGCGTGGCCACCATGATTTTCGATTCTAGTGCTGCATAGCCGCGCGTGCCGAGCGCGGCGCTTTTCTGCAGCGGCTCGAGCGCTTGGCGCGCGCGGCGCAGGTCGCCGCTGGCCAAGGCGGACAGCGCCAGCTCGCGCCAGCCGCCGGCGCTGAGATTGCCGCTGTCGGATTCGGGCGCGAGTAACGCAACCGCTTCGGCGGGCCGACCTTCGCGGCGTAGTACGCGCGCGCGCAGCACGCGTGCGGCCTGCGGAGCAAACTGCGCGGCCTGATCCAGCGACTCGACTGCGCGCGCATATTCACCGCGACGCGATGAGGCTTCCGCCGAACCCAGCAGCGCCGCGCCACGCAGGTCGGCCAGCCGCGACGCACGGTTGAGATCACGCTCAGCCTCGCTGTGACGACCCTCGGCGAGGGCGATCAATCCATCGTTCATGCGCTGCCGGCTGACCCGGCGATGACGCCGCGAAAACGCGCCGAACGGCCAGCGGACAAGCCACCACAACGCGCTGATGATCACCCACAAAAGCAGCAGCGTGAGCACGGCGCTCACCACCGTGCGCTCGGCATACCAGCCGTGCATTTGCACATAGACATAGCCGGGATCATTTGCGGCCCAGTGCCAGCCAAATGCGACCAGCGCGGCGATCACCAGCAACAGCAGAATCCAGCGCCACAGCCTCATGGCTTGGCTCCGCTCGCGGGTGCTGCCGCGCCGCTCGAAGAAGCCGGCGTCGTCGCGGCCGCATCGGGCTTCAAGCTGCTGACCGTGCGCAGGTTACGCAATTCGCTCAGCGCCGCGCCCAGATGCAGCGGCGCGCTCGGCGGCAGCGCCGCGCCGAGCTGTTTGAGCGTGACGCGCGACTGCTGCACATCGGGATTGTTTCCGTCGAACTGCGTCGCGAGTGCAACATCGACCCGCTGCAGAGCGGCGGCGTAAGCGTTGCTGTCGTAGGCCAGCAGCGCGGTTTGCGCCTGCGCCAGATCGAGGCCGGCCAGTTCACGCGCAAAACGCGAGTCGGCCACCGCCAGCGGCGCACCGTTGGAACGCTGCACGCTGATCACGCTGGCCAGCGCGTGCTTGATGCGCTCCCACACGCTTTGCGGCTGATTGGTCGTGTTCAAAGCATCCAGCGGCTTCAGCGGCAGCGTCGCCAGATCCGCGCGCAGTTCGGTCAGCTGCTGCAGCGCGCTGGCCTGGTTCGCCGGCTGACTCTTCGCCAACGCATCGCGCTCGGTGGTAATGCTTTGACGCAAGCCGGTGAAGGCGCTGTCGTTGACCGCGCCCAGCGTCTGGTCGGCCAGCGTGTACGCCGCCGCCGCACCCTGCGCGTCGTGGAACAGCGCGTAGCGTTCGTCGGCCATGCGCAGCAGCGATTCGGTTTCATCCAGCAGCATGGCGTCGTGGCCGGACAACGTTTTTTGCGCGAGCCGGGCGACGGCGTCTTCGAGACTGCGCGTGCGCTCGGCTTGGCTCAGCAGTTCTTCCCGCAGCGAACGGTTGACCTGATCGACATCGCCCAGACGCTGGTTGAGGCTGGTGCGTTCCCCGCTGACGCCGCTCAGAGTGGTTTCGAGCGCACCGACGCGCTGCTGCAGCGTGGCGAGGCTGCGGCTGTCGCCCGTGCTGACCTGCTCCTGCTGCCACTGGCGCCAGCCGACGTAGCCCGAAACACCCAGCGCGATCAGTGCGATCAGCACGGCCAGTGCGCGGGCGCCGCCGCCCTGTGGTCCGGTCTGATTTTTCATCGGCGCGCTGCGGGTGGGAGCCGTATCGACAACCTCGGGCGCAGCGGGCGTGGAATCGGGGCGGATGCTTTCGGGCACGGCGTTCTCACTCGGTTTATCGGCATGAATCCATCAACATGCTACCAGCCCCCGCGCCGCGGGTCGTAGCGGGTGCTTGTGAAGGCCTTGCCGAATCAGGCGTCCACGTCAGAGTTCATCGCAGCCGCGGCCAGCAGGTCGATCGAGAGCGCCGAGGCGGCCCGCGTCACACGCACAAAACCCGCCGCGCGCGCCGCCAGGGCGAGCCGCTCGCTGCTGACCACGGCGGTCATTTGAAATAGCCGGGCGAGCGCTGGCGGCGGCACCCGCTGACACAGGTGGCTCAATGCTTCGGCGCTGGAAACGAGCACGCGTGTGGAGTCGGGCAAGCACAGCAGCGCTGCCGCATGTCGACGATCCAGCCTTGGCGCCACCCGCTGATAAACGTGTACCTCGCGCCACTGCGCGCCGCGCGCCAGCAGCTGTTCGCGCAGCAGTCCACGGCCGCCGGGCGCACCGATCAACGCAATGCGCCAGCCTTGCACCGCTTGCAGCGCCGGATGCTCGAGCAGGCCTTCGCTGTCCTGCCGCGCAGGCACCAGCGCCGTATGAATACCCTGCCGCGCCAGTGCCAGCGCGGTACCTTTTCCGACAGCGAGCACAATGCCGGCAGGCGTCAATGGCAGCAGCTTGGAGGCAAAACGCACGGCGGCCGGACTGCTGAAAATGACCAGATCATCGGTGAGCGCGTGGCGCAATTCAGCGGCAGCCGCCGCAGAATCGGTCATGCTACGCAGCGACAGGCCCGGCAGCAGCAGCGGAATGCCGCCGCGGGCGCGGACTTTTTGCGCCAGCGCGACGGCGGTGCCGGCCGGACGGGTGATTACCACCGTACGGCCAAGCAGCGTCCTGTCACCTGCGGGAATTTGCTGCTGCATCCGCGTATCGCATCCGGTCGCTGCCATTAACCGTAAGTGTAGCGGCGTACCTACAATGCAGCATTGACCCCACGGATATCCTATCGACGTGAGCATCACCGAACTCCCCACGCAGCATCTGGCCGAGCAGGCGCGTCAGCTGGTGCAGTTCATCCGCGATGAAATTCCCATGGCTCGTGCCATGGATGTCCGGCTGGGCAGCTGCGATGACGACCACATTGAGCTGCTGGCGCCGCTGGCGCCCAACGTCAACGACAAGGGCGGCGCGTTCGGTGGCAGCCTGGTCAGCGTCATGACGATCAACGGATGGGCGCTGGTGGAGCTGGCGCTACGCCAGCACGATGAGGACTGCGACCTGTTCGTGAGCGAGTCCAGCATGCACTACCTGGCCCCGATCACGTCCGACTTCCGCAGCCAGGCCCGACTTTCCGCTCAAGCGGACTGGGCCACCTTTTTCCGCACGCTCGACGCCCGCGGCAAGGCGCGTATCGAAGTCAACTGCACCATCACCGATGAGCAAGGCAAGCCGGCGGCCACCCTGCGTGCCCGCTACGTGGCCAAGCGCCGCGACGCATAATCCGCACCGGCCCCGAGCTTGGGGCAGAATAGGCCGGTCATCGGCCAAGGCACACCTCCATGCGGCGCACCCTGAGTTTCTTCGCCTGTACCTCGCTGCTGTTTCTGGCCGGTTGCGCCACGCAGAGCCGCACCGACACGCTTACCACCACGCTTACCGCCTACGCCAGCGCGATGCGCTGGGGCGATTTCCAGAGCGCCACGATCTTTCTCGACCCGAAGATCCTTGCCGATCATCCACCGAGTGCGCTTGATCTGGCGCGCTACAAGCAGGTGCGCGTGAGCGAATATGACGCCGGCAGCGGCCCGGTGCCGGACGGAGAAAACCAGGTGAAGCAGGTCGTGCATATCAACCTGATCAACCTGAACACCCAGTCCGAACGCACCATCGTCGATCACCAGACCTGGCATTACGACACAACCAACAAGCACTGGTGGCTGACCAGCGGTCTGCCGGACATCACCCAGCAGTAACCCCCTGCCGCCGCAATTGATCCGCGCGCCTGCCGCGCCCGCGCTGCCCGTATAATTGCCGGCCAACTCCTCTATCCAAGCAATGGCGCGCCCGCGCGCCGTGGAAACACGATGAACGATTTTCTGCACAAGCTGCCCGTTTTCATCGGCAATCACGCGGCGCTGTCGGCGCTGTTCGTCGTCCTGCTGCTGGCCATCATCGTCACCCAGATCATGGAGCTCGTCAGCAAGACGAGCGTACTGACCCCGGCCGGCCTGACCTTGCTGATCAACCGCGAAAGCCCGCTGCTGATCGATCTTTCTGCCCTGGCCGATTTTGAAAAGATGCATGTGCCCGGCGCCCGCCACGTGCTGATGAGCCAGTTCGATCCCGAGCAGAAGGATCTGGCCAAGGCGCGCGAACTGCCGGTGGTCGTGATGGACAAGGACGGCCGCGGCAACTCGATCAAGGCGTCGCAGCGGCTGGTCAAGGCCGGCTTCGCCAAGGTTTACACCCTCGGCGGCGGCATCCTCGCCTGGCAGCAGGCACAGCTGCCGCTGGCCAAGGGCAAGAAATAAGCGCGTCCATTTTCGCTGCCGTCAGACGGGACGGCCGGCGCTACAGATGATGGATGCCGGCGCGCCCGTTGAGTATCTGTGCCAGCACATCAGGCGCGTACTCGAACGAGTCGTAGTAGAGCCGCGGCTCCGGTAATCCGGCATCGATAAACAGCGGACGCGCCGCATTGATCATCGCCGGCGGGCCGCTCATGTAGACCTCGTGGCCGGACAGGTCGGGATGGTCGCTCACCACCACCTCGTGCACGAGGCCCTCGCGCAGCTCACCGGACTGTTCCGGATCGGACACGACCGCCTGAAACCGCAGGTTTGGCGCCACGCGTGCCCAGCGTTCGGCGAGTGCCGGCAGATAGATATCCGAGGCGCTGCGCGCGCCCCAGTACACCTGCATCGGCCGCCGCGTGCCGAGCGAAATGAAGTGTTCCACAATCGCCTTGATCGGCGCGAAGCCGGTGCCGCCGGCCATGAAGATCATCGGCCGTTCGGAATCCTCGCGCGGCACGAAGGTGCCCAGCGGTCCTTCGATGCGCAACCGGTCACCGACCTTGAGGCTTTCGTAGACCCACGAAGTAAAGCCGCCGCCGGCCGCCTGGCGAACGTGCAGCTCGATCATGCCGTCCGGCCGCGGGCCATTGGCGATGGAAAACGGCCGGTGCTTGCCGTCCTCCAGCACCACATCGAGATACTGACCTGGCACCCAGTTGAGCCTCGTTTCGCCCGGCGCCGGCAGCAGGTGCAGCCCGACTGCATCGCTGGCGAGCTGCCACTTGTCGGCCACCACCACGTCGAGCTGGCGCCTGGCGATGGCTTCCACCGAGGTCACTTCGCGCACCTCCAGCAGCAGGTCGCTGGTCGCGGTGGCCTGGCACAGCAGCACGGCGTGGTGGGCCTCGTCGTCGGCGCTGAGCGCCACCGGCGGATTGTGCGTGTACGCGCATTGGCCGCGCAGCAAGGTCGCCTTGCAGCTGCCGCATACGCCCGAACGGCACGAATACGGCAGCGCAATGCCGGCGCGCTGGGCGGCGTCCAGAATGGGCTCGTCGGCGGCAACCGGGAACTGTCGGCCGGAGGATTTGATGGTGACGGTAAACAACCGATACGTTCCCGATGCATTGTCGCGGCGGTGCGAGCGGACAACAATGCGGGTTCGCCACGCAGGAATCAACGATGAGCACACCCGTAACTTCGATCTGGAAGCAGAGCGCCGACCTCGAACGCATCAACGGCTGGAACAAGAACACCGTGATGGAGGTCCTCGGCATACGCTTTACCGCGGTCGGTGACGACTGGCTGCAGGGCACGATGCCGGTCGATCACCGCACGCACCAGCCGTTCGGCCTGCTGCACGGCGGCGCCTCGGTGCTGCTGGCCGAGACGCTGGGCAGCAGCGCGGCGATGCTCACGCTCGATCCGGAAAAGGAGCTCACCGTCGGCCTCGACATCAACGCCAATCACATTCGCGGCGTGCGCAGCGGCAGCGTCACCGGCACTGCCCGGCCGCTGCATATCGGCCGCACCACGCAGGTGTGGGAGATCCGCATCGTCAACGAGGAAGACTCGCTGGTGTGCATCTCGCGCCTGACCATGGCCGTGGTGCCGGCCCGCGTGATCGGCGCCAAACTCGCATGAGCCAGTTCACGGCGAGCACGCTTTGAATCACGACGCGCCCTACGCCACGCTGAGCCCGGACTGCGTGCTCGACGCCGTTGGCGCCTGCGGACTTTGGACCGATGGCCGACTGCTGGCGTTGAACAGCTACGAAAACCGCGTCTGGCAGGTCGGCGTGGAGGACGGTCCCCCGGTAATCGCCAAGTTTTATCGACCCCAACGCTGGAGCGATGCGGCGATCGTGGAGGAACACGCGTTTACGCTCGAACTGGCGGCCGCCGAACTGCCGGTGGTCGCGCCGCTGAGCTTCCGTGGTCAGACGCTGCTGCTGCACGACGGCTTTCGCTACGCGCTGACGCCGCGCCGCGGCGGTCGTGCACCGACCCTGGATTCGCCCGATCAGCTGCAGTGGCTGGGACGGCTGATCGCGCGCATGCATGTCGTCGGTGCGCGTCAGCCGTTTGTCCATCGCGCCACGCTCGACCGGCAAACGATGGTGTGGCAATCAATGCAGGCCGTACTTGCGTCATCGCTGCTGCCGGCATCGCTGCACGATCACTATCGCGCCGCCGCCGGGCGACTCGATGCCGCGATCGAACAGCGGCAGTTGGCGATCGGCCCGGTGCGCCAGCTGCGCCTGCATGGCGACTGCCATCCCGGCAACGTGCTGTGGACCGACGACGGCCCGCATTTCGTCGACCTCGACGATGCCCGCACCGGGCCGGCCGTGCAGGATCTATGGATGCTCGCCGGCGAACCCTACGCCATGGAATCCGTGCTCGAGGGCTATCGGCAATTTCGCGATTTCAACGACGACGAGCTGATGCTGGTGCCCGTGCTGCGCGCGATGCGGCAGATGCACTACGCCGGCTGGATCGCCGCACGCTGGCATGATCCCGCGTTTCCCGCCGCGTTTCCGTTTGCTGCTGAATCACGCTGGTGGGATCAGCACATCGCCGATCTTCATGAGCTGTCGGACGAACTGAGCTGATCTTCGCGCCAGCGGTTTTTTCTGCCACGCTTCGCACCCCTTTCGGAGTTATCCATGCGCCTTGTTCTGTTTCGCCTGATCGGCATTCTGGAAATTGCCGGTGGTTTTTATGGCCTGGTCGCTGCGCTGCGCCGGCTGCTGCCGCTGGGTTCGACCCATGAAAGCCTCTTCGCGCTGATCGAGCTGGCGCTGTTCGCCTTCGTGCTGGTGGCCGGCGTACTGCTGCTGGACAACAGCGAGCGCGGCATCACGTTCTCACGCTGGGCACAGCTGCTGCAGGTGCCGCTGATCGCCACACGGGTATTCAGCTATGCGCTGTCCTGCGGCGCCTTCGTCAACGTGTTTTCCACTTTGCACATGCCGCCGCATCTCGCGCTGGACTGGCATTTCGCCACACAAGGCGTTGTGCTGGCGATGAGCGGTCCGGCAACATCGCATATCGGCATCAACCTGCTGGCGCTGCTGGCGTGGCTGGCCCTGCGATTTCGCTGAATAACGGTTCCGACACGTTCAGTCTTACCGAGGAATGCGCATGGCACGCACCTGCTTTGTCGAACTCCCGGCCGCCGATATCGGCGCGGCCAAGCAGTTTTATACCCAGGCCTTTGGCTGGGAGCTGACCGCATTTGGTCCCAGCTACGCCTGCAGCATGACCGGCGATGTCGACATCGGCCTGCAGGGCGATATGACGGAAGCACCGCACGCACCGCTGCCGGTGATTGCGGTTGATGATCTGGACGCGGCGCTGGCGGCGGTAACGGCGGCAGGCGGCATCATTGTGAAACCGACCTTTGCTTTTCCCGGTGGTCGCCGTTTCCATTTCACCGACCCCAACGGCAACGAACTGGCCGTGCTCAAGGCCGACTGAGTTCGGCGACACGTCATCGGCAAACTCGCTAAGCTCGACCCATCTCTGACTTGCCCGACGGAATGCGATGGATCTGTTGCCCATGAATTTCCGCACCCGCAAATGGGTGAAACCGGAAGATCTCAATCCCAACGGCACGCTGTTCGGCGGCAGCCTGCTGCGCTGGATCGACGAGGAGGCTGCGGTGTATGTGATCGGCCAGCTCGGCAACAATCGCGTGGTGACCAAGTACATGTCGGAGATCAATTTCGTCAGCTCGGCGCGCCAGGGTGACGTGATCGAGCTCGGCATCAGCGCCACGCAGTTCGGCCGCACGTCGATCACGCTGCGCTGCGAAGTGCGCAATATGGTCACGCACAAGAGCATCCTCACCATCGACAAGATTGTCTTCGTCAACATGGGTGCCGACGATCAGCCGCTGCCGCACGGCCGCACCAACGTGATGCTGGACGGCGAATCCGCCTGAGCGCCGGCAGCTTCCCGATGGCCGCGCCGGTGCTAATGCCGGGCGTTCGGACTGCGCACGCTATCATGGCCGGATGAATACGCCCTCGCCCGCTGATCCCGCTGCTCTTCCCGTCATTCGCCTCAAATCCGACCGCAACCCCGGCCATCCCTGGGTGTGGTCGGCGCAGCTGTACAAGCCCGAGGCGCGGCTGCCGCCGGGCACCGTGGTCGAGGTGCACGACGCCAAGGGCCGCTTCGTCGGCCGCGGCTTCTGGAACGGCCATGCGCGCATCGCGCTGCGCCTGCTGAGCAACGACGAAGCCGAGGCGATCGATGCCCAGTGGATCGCCAAACGCATCGACAGTGCGGTCCAGCTGCGGCGCGAGCTGCTGCAGATCGATCACGTCAGCGACGCCTGGCGCGTGGTGCATAGCGAGGGCGACGGCCTTTCCGGGCTGATCGTCGATCGCTATGCCGATATTCTGGTGATCGAATATTTCGCTGCCGGCATGTGGCGCTTCCGCGAGGCGATCCACGCCGCGCTGCTCACCCATTTCCCCAGCGCGCGGCTTTACTGGTTTGCCGAATCGCACGTGCAGAAGCAGGAGTCGTTCGACTGCCGCAGCGGTGACGTACCCGAGGCCGTGCAGGTGCACGAGCACGAGCTGCGCTTTCACGCGGCGCCGGGCTCCGGCCACAAGACCGGCTTTTTTGCCGATCAGCGCGACAACCGCCGCCGCTTTGCCGAGCTGGCGCGCGGCAAGCGCGTGCTCGATCTGTGCTGCAACGCCGGCGGCTTCGCCGTGCACGCGATGGCGGCCGGGGCGCTGACCGCGACCGGCGTCGATCTGGATGCCGGCATTCTGGAGATCGCCCGCGCCAACGCCGCGGCCAACAACGTGACGGTGAATTTCGAGCAGGCCGATATCTTCGACTGGGTGCGCGCGGCCGTGGCGCGCGGCGAGCAATTCGACGCAGTGATTCTCGATCCGGCCAAACTTACGCGCGACCGCAGCAAGGTGTTCGAGGCGCTGAAAAAATACTTCGCGATGAACCGCATGGCGCTCGATGCGATCGCGCCCGGCGGTATCCTGTTGACGTGCTCGTGCACCGGCCTGGTCAGCGAGGCGGATTTTCTGGAGATGCTGCGCCGGGTAGCGTTGAACGCCGGGCGCGAAATTCAGATTCTGGACGTGCGCGGCGCCGGGGCCGATCATCCGTTCCGTACCGATGTACCCGAAGGCCGTTACCTCAAGGCGGTGTTCTGCAAGGTCCTTTGAGAACGCGCACAACGGGTTGACGCAAGACGGCGCAGCGACACGAACCTTTTTTGGAAACGGCACTGTGAACACCCTCGCCACCGCCAGGCCGACGTCGATCGCCTGGACCATCGTCGCGGCCAGCTTCGGCTTTGCCGTGGTGCAGCTGGACGTTACCATCGTCAACGTGGCGCTGCCGCGGCTGAGTGTTGATCTGGCCGCCAGCGTGCCCGGCCTGCAGTGGGTGGTGGACGCGTACAGCCTGGTCTTTGCCGTGCTGCTGCTGTCGGCCGGCGTGATGGGCGACCGGCTGGGCGCCAGGCGCGCCTATCTGATCGGCCTGGCCGGTTTCGCGCTGGCGTCGGCCGCGTGTGGTGCGGCACAGACCGCCGCCGAGCTGATCGCCGCGCGCGCGGTGCAGGGCATTGGCGCTGCGCTGCTGGTACCGCCGTCGCTGGCGCTGATCAATCACGCCTGCGCGCACAATGCCAAACTGCGCGCCAAGGCGATCGGCTTCTGGACGGCCGCGGCCGGCATATCGATCGCCGCCGGTCCGATCGTCGGCGGCCTGCTGCTGGGGTGGCTGGGCTGGCGCAGCATCTTTTTCGTCAACCTGCCGCTGTGTGCGCTCGGCATGGCAATCACCCTGCGCGTTGCCGAAACGCCGCGCAAGCCGCAGCAGCATCTGGACCTGCGCGGCCAGCTGCTGGCGATTACCGCGCTCACCTGCCTCACCGCGGCAGTGATCGAAATCGGACCGCTCGGCGTCACGCATCCGCTGGTTCTGACCGGCCTGGCGCTGTCCGTGGTCAGCGCGCTGCTGTTCGTGCGGGTGGAGTCGCGCGTGGCCCAGCCGATGCTGCCGCTACGTTTTTTCCGCCTGCCGAATTTCAGCCCGGCGGTGATGTTCGGCATCTCGGTGAACCTGACCTACTACGGGCTGATCTTCATCATCAGCCTGTATCTGCAGCACGTGTGCCGCTACACCGCCACGCAGGCAGGGCTGGCCTTTCTGCCGCTGACCGCCACCTTCGCCGTCGCCAACCTGATCAGCGGCTGGATGGCCGGCCACTACGGCAGCCGTCTGCCGATGCTGCTGGGCGCGACAATCGGTGCGTCCGGCTTTGCGCTGCTGACGCGGCTCGATGCGCACAGCAGCTACCTGGCGATGCTGGCCCCGTTCCTGTTGATTCCCAGCGGCATGGGCCTGGGTGTGCCGGCGATGACCACGGCGATCTTGGCCAGCGTCGAAAAAACGTTTTCCGGCACCGCCTCGGCCGTGCTCAACGCCGCGCGGCAGGCCGGCGGCGCCATCGGCGTGGCGGCGTTCGGCGCGCTGGTCACCGGCGGTGATGGCCGGATCGTGCCCGGCATGCATCGGGCCGCCTGGCTGTCCAGCGCGCTGCTCGCCACGGCAGCCGTCGTCGTCTGGTTCGGCATTCGACGTCAGGTCGCACGACCAAACGATTCGATCGGCAGCGAGACGCATCTTTGAGAAGACGCGCCTCGCTGGCGGCGGCCTTCAGAGCGGCGGCGAAACCTTTGCTTTCGGGACAGCCGCGGGCAACAAACCGTCGGCCCGAAACATCGCCTTGATGCCGCGCAGCGCCTGGCGGATGCGGTCCTGGTTTTCGATCAGGGCAAAGCGGACGTAGTCGTCGCCGTAGTCGCCAAAACCGATGCCCGGCGACACCGATACCTTGGCCTCGGCCAGCAGCTTCTTGGCAAATGACAGCGAATCCATGGCGCCGTACGACGCCGGTATTTTTGCCCAGACGTACATCGACGCCTTCGGCACCTCGACCATCCAGCCGATTTCATGCAGGCCCTTGACCAGCACGTCGCGACGCTGCTGATAGTTGGCGGCGATATCGCGCACGCATTGCTGGTCGCCCTCCAGCGCGGCGATGGCGGCGACCTGCAGTGGCGTAAACGTGCCGTAGTCGTGATAGCTCTTGATCCGCGCCAGCGCGTTGACCAACTCGGCGTTGCCGACCATGAAACCGATCCGCCAGCCAGCCATGTTGTAGCTCTTGGACAATGTGAAAAACTCCACTGCGATGTCCTTCGCGCCCGGCACCTGCATGATCGACGGGGCCTTCCAGCCGTCGTAGACGATGTCGGCATAGGCCAGGTCGTGCACCACCAGCACGTCGTACTGCTTGGCCAGCGCGACCACGCGTTCGAAGAAATCCAGCTCCACGCACTGCGCGGTGGGATTCGACGGAAAACCCAGGATCATCATCTTCGGCTTGGGAATGCTCTCGCGAATGCCGCGCTCGAGCTCGGCGAAAAAATCGATGCCCGGCGCCATCGGGATCGAGCGAATCTGCGCGCCGGCAATCACCGCGCCATAGATGTGGATCGGGTAACTGGGATTGGGCACTAGCACCGTATCGCCGCGGTCCAGCGTCGCCAGCATCAGGTGCGCCAGGCCTTCCTTCGAGCCGATGGTGACGATGGCCTCGCTGTCCGGATCGATCTCCACGCCGTAGCGCTCGCCGTACCAGCGCGCAATGGCGCGACGCAGGCGCGGGATGCCCTTGGAGGTCGAATAGCCGTGCGTATCCGGCCGCTGCGCCACCGTGCACAGCTTCTCCACGATATGCGGCGGCGTGGCCCCGTCGGGGTTGCCCATGCTGAGGTCGACGATGTCCTCGCCGCGGCGACGCGCCGCCATCTTCAGCTCAGCGGTAATATTGAATACGTAAGGGGGAAGACGTTCGATGCGCTCGAATCGCCTGGATTCAGGGCGTGCCGTGGAAAGGGGTGAAACAGAAACGGATGGAGCAACCTGCTCGGTCATGACAGCCTCGTTGTACGTAAGCGCCCGGAACCGTCCGAGCGACGTCGGAGCGTTGCCGACCGCTGATGTCGGCGTCGCTCCTGGCTCGACGATAAACGGCCGGGGCGTGCGCTGTCGATAGCCCGTGCACGCCAGCTTGACCGCGCATGTCGACACTGCCGGCATGAGCCAGCCTTCATCCATCCCCAAAGTCGCTCTCGAAGTCGACCCCCTTCTGCGCAGCGCGGTGCGCGCCGCCGGCCTGCGCTACGTCAGCGACGACCAGCCCGGCATCGTGCGCAAACGTCGCGGCAAGGGCTTTGGTTATCTCGATGCCAAGGGTTTGCGCATTACCGACGAAGAGGTGCTGACGCGCATTCGCGCGCTGGCAATCCCGCCGGCCTACGTCGATGTGTGGATATGCACCAACCCCAACGGCCACCTGCAGGCCACCGGCCGCGACGCCCGCGCGCGCAAGCAGTACCGTTATCACGAGCGCTGGCGCGAAATGCGCGACCACGGCAAGTTCGACCGCGTGCTCGCCTTTGGCGACGTGCTGCCGAAGCTGCGCCGACGCGTGCGCAGCGACCTTGCGCAACACGGCCTGCCCGAAGAAAAAGTGCTGGCGCTGATCGTGCGGCTGCTCGACGAAACGCTGATCCGCATCGGCAACGACCGCTATGCGCGCGACAACAAGAGCTTCGGCCTGACCACGCTGCGCTCGCGCCACGTGCGGCTGCAGCGCGGCCGGCTGCGCTTCGATTTTCGCGGCAAGAGCGGCCAGCAGCGCGAACTCGAACTGGACGACAAGCGGCTGGCGAAAATCATCCACACCCTGCAACAGCTGCCGGGGCAACGCCTGTTCCAGTATCTGGACGAACAGGGCAAACGCCAGCCGGTCGATTCGGAGATGGTCAACGACTATCTGCGTCATACGACCGGCGGCGAATTCACCGCCAAGGATTTTCGCACCTGGGGCGGCACGGTGCAGGCCGCCGGCGTGCTGGCGCGCACGCCACTGCCGGAAAAAGGCGGCGATCGCGCGATGCGCTCGGCGCTGGCCGCGGCGATCAAGGAGGTTGCCGCCACGCTGGGCAACACGCCGGCGGTGTGTCGCGCGTCCTACATCCATCCGCTGATCATCGAAGGCTGGCAGGACGGCAGCCTGCAGCGCGTCATCCCGCCCACGGCCGGCCAGCACGCGCGCCAGCTCGAAACGCTGACGCTGCGCTATCTGCGCCGTCGACTGAAAGCCGGCGGCCGTCGCAGCGGATGAGTCGCCAGCGCGTAAACTGGCGTCCTGTCTCTTGCGGAACGCCCCATGCCTGGTGTTGAAATGCTGCTGATCGTTCTCCTCGTCGCCGTGCTGATCGTGCTCGTGCTGCAGGTTCTCGCGCTGCGCCGCGGCCGCGAAGATGGCGGCCTGCACATACGCCTGGATGCCCTCAAGGATGATGGCGAACGATTGCAGCGCACGCTGCGCGAAGAACAGCGCGCCGGGCGCGACGAGTTGCAGCAGGGTTTCGATCGCTTTCGCGGCCACGTCGGCGAACAGCTCGGCGGCATGAGCCAGCAGCAGCTCGCGCGCATCGACGACTTCGGCCAGCGCCTCAACCTGCTGACCGAGCGCACCGACGCCGGCCTGCAGTCGCTGGCCTTGCGCCTGGCTGAAGACGCGCGCAAGAGCCGCGAAGAACTCACCTCGGCACTTAACCACTTCGGCGAACAGCAGCAGCTGCGCCTGGCCGCGCTCACCGCCGACAACGAAAAGCGCATGGGCGAAGTACGCGCGACGCTGGAAGCCAAGCTCAGTGCGATCCAGCAGGACAACGCCGCCAAGCTCGAACAGATGCGCGCCACCGTCGATGAAAAGCTGCAATCAACGCTGGAAACGCGGCTGGGCCAGTCGTTCAAACTGGTCTCCGATCGGCTCGAAGCCGTGCAGCGCGGCCTGGGTGAAATGCAAAACCTCGCCATCGGCGTCGGCGATCTGAAGCGCGTGCTGACCAACGTCAAGAAGCGCGGCACCTTTGGCGAAGTGCAGCTCGGCGCGCTGCTCGAAGACATGCTCACGGCCGAGCAATACGCCTCCAACGTGATCACCGTGCCCGGCACCAATGACCGTGTCGAATTCGCCATCCGCATGCCAGGCCAGGAGGAAGGCGAACACGTATACCTGCCCATCGATGCGAAATTTCCGGTGGAGGACTACCAGCGCCTGCTCGATGCGCAGGAGGCTGCGGATATCGACGCCGCCAACGCCGCCGGCCGCGCGCTGGAAAATCGCGTGCGCGATGAAGCCAAGCGCATCCAGAGCAAATATGTGTCGCCGCCGCACACGACCGATTTCGCCGTGCTTTATCTGCCAACCGAAGGTCTCTACGCCGAAGTGATACGTCGCCCCGGCCTGTTCGAAAGCCTTCAGCGCGATCACCGCGTCACCGTGGCCGGCCCGACCACGCTCAGTGCCTTGCTCAACAGCTTGCAGATGGGTTTTCGCACGCTGGCCATTGCCAAGCGCAGCAGTGAAGTCTGGAAAATTCTCGGCGCCGTCAAAACCGAATTCGGCAAATTCGGCACGGTGCTGGACAAGACCCGCAAACAGCTCGACACCGTGCGCAACAGCATCGACAGCGCCGGTCAGCGCACCCGCGTGATCGAGCGCAAGCTGCGCGAAGTCGAAACGCTGTCGGTCACCGACAGCACCAGTCTGCTTGGCGAAACGTTGATTGAAGACGTCGACACCGGCCTGCCCGATACGGATGAAGACACGGCGACATGAGTGCTACGCCTGATCCACTGCTCAAGCAACATCGCCAGCTCGGCATACTCGGCGCCGAGCTTGAGCTGCTGCGCAAAGCACTGCCGCCGCGCGAACGATTGGCCGTCGGTCTGGTACAGGCGGTGCGTGTGGCGGCGGCCGCCAGCCTGGGTTATTTCGTCGCGCGCGAGATCGGGCTGAATCAGGGATTCTGGGCGGCGATCACCGCCATCTCGGTAACCCAGAACAGTTTTGCCGAGGTAAAAAGTTCCTCGCGCGATCAGTTCACCGGCGCCATCTTTGGCGGCCTGCTGGGCCTGGCTGCCGCGGCGCTAGGCCATGACCATTACGTCGCCTATGTGCTGGCAATCATGCTTGGCACGCTGTTCTGCTGGCTGTTCAACCTAGGCGCGGCCGGGCGCATCAGCAGCATCACCACCACGATCATTATGCTGGTGCCGCATACGGGACCGTTCTGGCAAATTGCCCTGCTGCGACTTGGCGAGGTGATGATTGGCGCGATCGCCGCGCTGCTCGTCACCTGGCTGATGGACCAGCTTTTGTCGCGCGTGGGTTACGACGCAAAGACCTGAGTCGATGCGTTCGCTTCAGCCCATTACGACGCCTTGATGGCCTTTTTCTGATACGGATAGAACTGGCGGTCGCGCAACTCGTGTTCGATTTTTTCCAGGCTCTTGCCCTTGGTTTCAGGCACTAGGTAATAGATAAAGGCGAGCGAAAAAACCGAGATCACCGCGTACAGCCAGAACGTGTGCGTGGCACCGAGCCAGGTGACCAGGCTCAACGTGGTCAGCGTCACGATCAGATCAAACGACCAGTGGCTGAAGGCACCAAGCGCCGCGCCCTTGCCGCGCACGAACAGCGGATAGACTTCCGAATTGATCAGCCAGATGCACACGCCGAAGCCGCCGCAGTTGAGCATGAGATAGGCGCCCAGACACAGCACCACCAGCAGTCGACTGGTATCCGTGGTGGGCCCCTGACCTTCGAACAGATAGCCCAGCAGCACCAGCGCCACGATCGAGCCGGGAATCATCCACAGCAGATAGCTGCGTCGGCCGATGCGATCGACCAGCACGCTGCCGACCACCGTCGCAATCACCACCAGCAAGGTGCTGAATCCGGTTGCCAGCACTGCGTCCTTGTCGGAAAAACCGGCCTTGGTGAGGATGGTGGGCGCGTAATAGATCAGTGCATTGTTGCCGGTGATCTGCGAAAACATCGAGATGCTGGCGCCAACGATCACCGCCGGACGAATCCACGGCTTGGCCAGATCGCGCCACTGTCCTTCGGGCTGATTCAGCGAGACGGTACGAATTTCCTCGACCTCGGCGACGGCAGCGGCGTGGTTGCCGCGCACGCGCTGCAAGACGGCCAGCGCCTCGTCATCGCGGTTTTTCACCAGCAGCCAGCGTGGGCTTTCCGGCAGGAAAGCCATGCCGCCCAGCAAAATCAGTGAAGGCACGAGACCGAGGCCGAACATCCAGCGCCAGTGTTCGCCCAGCGCAAAGCCCGTCGCATAAGCGACCGTGATGCCGAAAACCACCATGAACTGGAACAGCACGACCATCTTGCCGCGATGTTCCGGCGGCGACACCTCGGCGATATACACCGGAATGATCTGGGTCGAGCTGCCCGCGCTGAGCCCGAGCAAAAAACGTGATGCGATCAGAAAACCGACGCTGGGCGAGAGTGCCGAGCAGATCGAGCCGACGGCGAAGAACACGCCCACGCCGATCACCATGCGACGCCGGCCGAAGCGGTCCGACAGTGGGCCGGTGCCGAGGCAGCCGAACAGCGCGCCAAAAATGATCGCACCGGTGACCAGTTGCTTGGCCGTATCGTCCAGCGAAAATTGGCGTCCAAGGCCAAGCAGCGCCACGCCAATGATGCCGGTGTCGTAACCGAACAACAGGCCACCCAGTGCCGCGATGACCGCGATACCGACGACCAGGCCCATCATGTTTTTAGAACGCGGCGCCACGCTGGCCGTGTGTGTGTTCATTGACGCTCTCCAAAGCAGACAGCTGACTCGCGGGCGTTATGCCCGAAGCCATAAAAAAATGGTTTGCCGTTGACTGCACCGACGCAGCGCGTTTCGATACAGCCTGGTAGCAGGTCATGCATTCGCTGCTGGCCCGTCGCGCGATGTGTCGAGCGCGAGGCGAAAATCCGCTCGCACAGCGGTAGCCGCGATGCGTACCGCGTTCGGTTCATCGGTGTGCTCGATCCAGGCCAGCGCATCCTCGCGGCTACGGCCATAGCGAATGTGCCGTTCGAGCAATTGACGATGGCGCCGCGCCGGATCAACGTCGATAAACCAGGTGTCATCCAGCAGTGCCCGCGCACCGCTCCACCCGTCTTCGTCGAGCAACAGATAATTGCCCTCGGTGATCACCAGCGGCAGTTCCGGGGGCACGGCGATTTCGCCGGCAATCGGTTGCTCGATCTCGCGGTGATAGGCGGGCGCGTAAACCGTTTCGCCCGCATGGACTTCGCGCAGGCGTCGCAGCAGTGCCACGTATCCCGCCGCGTCGAACGTATCCGGTGCACCCTTGCGCTGAGCACGACCCAGCCGCGCAAGCTCGGCGTTGGCCAGATGAAAACCATCCATCGGAACCACCATGGCCCGCCCACCCAGCGAATCGGCCAGCGATTGCGCGAGCGTGGATTTTCCCGCACCCGGCATGCCGACAATGCCCATCAACTGCCGCCCGCCGCGATCAAGTAACGCCTGCGCACGACGCAGGGCGATTTCAGGGATCATGCGGCGGCTTGAACTGGACATCTGCTGAATTAGATAACGTGACATGTAAACGTGGTGCGATGACGCATGCTGACCTCGCCGCGGCGCGCCAGGCCGGCATGCCCATTACACTCGCATGCTGGTTACGTGCAACGCAGCGAAAAAGGATAGGCATGACCGACAAAGACAAGCCGGCACAAGTAAGCCGCGAGCAGGCGGAAGAAGCGGTACGTACGTTGTTGCGCTGGGCCGGTGAAGACCCGACGCGCGAAGGCCTGCTCGACACGCCCAAACGCGTGGTGAAAGCCTATGGCGACTGGTTCTCCGGCTACGAATCCGATCCGGGCGAATACCTGCGCCGCACCTTCAAGGAAGTCGCCGGTTACGATGAAATGGTCGTGTTGCGCGATATCGAATTCGAAAGCCACTGCGAACATCACATGGCGCCGATCATTGGCCGCGCACACGTTGGCTATATGCCCACCAATCGCGTGGTCGGCATCAGCAAGCTGGCGCGCGTGGTTGAAGGCTACGCCCGCCGCTTTCAGGTGCAGGAAAAGCTCACCGCTGAAATCGCGATGTGCATCCAGGAGAATCTGCACCCGGCCGGCGTCGCCGTGGTGATCGACGCCAGCCACGAGTGCATGACGACGCGCGGCATTCACAAGCGCGGCGTGTCGATGATCACCAGCCAGATGCTGGGATCGTTTCGCGAAGACGCGCGCACGCGGATGGAGTTCCTGCAGTTTATCGGCATTGATCGCGGCACGCGCTGAATGAAGTACGCTTCGCAAGATGGACGTCCATTCGATTTTCGGACGTTTCTACTTCTGCTGACCATGGCGTTGCCGATGGCAGGAGCGCTATGCGCACAGGATTATCCACAGACACCGCGCGACTATCTGCGACTGATGGATAGCAATGGCGACGGCAGGGTCAGCGAAGCCGAATATGTGGCGTACATGAGCCGAAGCTTCAGCCGCATGGATACCAATAGTGATGGCGTACTCGAGCCTAGCGAACTTCCCGGCGGCCATGGTCGATCGATCAGCCTGCATGAGTTCGCAAGCAACCTGCGCACGCAGTTTCATCGACTCGACCGCAACCACGATGGCTACCTCAGCGCGAAAGAGCTGGCGCAGCCGCCGGGCTGATTGATCGCGTTGCGCTCATGGCAGCCAAGCACGCCACGCGCCTCAGGCCGAAATCGCCAGCCGTTCCGATCGATACAGCTGCATGGTAATCAGCACGGCGATGACGGCGGCCAGCAGGCTGCCGGCCAGACACAGGCCCAGCTGCATCGGCTCGATGCCGTTGCCGCGCAGCAGCTGGATGATGCTGAGGTTTTGTCCCAGCACCGGCACGGCATACATCCACGGCGCCGACTTGATCGGTAAAACGGCCAGCAGCAGGCTGGGAATCGCCGGCACCAGCATCAGCAGGGACAGATACGTCTGCGCCTCGCGGTAGCTTTTGGCGAACGCCGCCACCAGCGATTGCAAGGCGGCCAGCAGCAGCAGCACCGGCAGCATGATCAGCAGCACGTAGGCAGCAAAATGGACGCCTAGATCCAGCTCCATGCCGATCTTCTCGGCAGGAATGAATTGCCCGACCAGCGCAAACGCCACCAGCGTGATCAACAGGCTGATGCTGGAGAACACGCAGATCGCCGCCAGCTTGCCGAGAAAAATTTTCCAGCGCGGCACCGGGTTGGCAAACAGCGGCTCCAGTGACTGCCGCTCGCGTTCGCCGGCGGTGAGATCGATCGCCAGATACATGCCGCCCATGAAGATGGTGATGATGAAAAAGTACGGCAACATGGCAAACAGCAGCACCGCGCGCGATTGCGGCGTGGACTGATCGCGTCGGGCCACCACCAGCGGCCATGCTGTCGTCGGTGACAGTCCGCGCGCAACCAGGCGCATCGCACCCTGCTGGCGCGCGTAACTTTCCACCAGCTGGCTCACGCGCTCCACCGCCGTGCTGGCATCGCGCTGCGACGAGTCGTAAAACATCTCCACCTGCACCGGCTGACCCTGACGCCACGCCGCGCCGTAGTTCGGCGCGATGCGCAGCACCACGTCAGCATCCTGCCGGCGCACGGCTTTCTCGGGATCGGCCAGCGGCGGCGCCGGCACAATGTCGCCGGCCTTCAACGCGTCGATCAGGTTCGGCGCGTATTGCGCACCGATAATCGGCACGGACAGCGGTTTGTCCGCTTTGTCCAGTTCGCGGTTGAGCGAAACATTGAGCAGCATCACGAACAGGATCGGGCCGAGCAGCGGACCGGTCAGGAAGGCGCTGATCAGGGTGCGACGATCACGCAGGTTTTCCCTCACCTCCTTGAAGAACACGGTGAGGAAGGCGCGGCTGCGGTAGGGCTTCTGTCTGACGGATGTGTTCATGCGGCCAGGCCTTCTTCACTGCCGATGATCTTGACGAAGGCATCTTCCAGGTTGGCTTCGCCGGTTTGCTTGCGCAAGGCATCGGGTGATTCGTCGGCCACTACGCGACCGTGCGCGATCACCACGATGCGATCGCACAGGGCAGCCACCTCCTGCATGATGTGACTGGAGAAAAGCACGCAGCGGCCCTCGGCTTTCAGCTTTTGCATGAACTGGCGCAGCGCGCGCGTCGCCATTACGTCGAGGCCGTTGGTCGGTTCGTCCAGAATGACGTTGCGTGGATCGTGAACCAGCGCGCGCGCGATGGCGGTTTTTACGCGCTGGCCCTGCGAGAAACCTTCGGTACGGCGATCGCCGATATCGCCCATCTCAAGCGCCTGGATCAGCGCCTCGCGCCGGCTTGCCAGAACGTCTTCGGGCAAGCCATGCAGCCGTCCAAAGTAGTCGATGTTTTCGCGTGCGGTGAGTCGCTTGTACAGGCCGCGTGCATCGGGCAGCACGCCAAGCTGGCGGCGCACGGCCAGCGCATCGGTGCTGGCGTTGATACCGTCCACCAGCACCTCGCCACGATCGGGCGTCATCAGCGTATAGAGCATGCGCAACGTTGTCGTTTTGCCGGCGCCGTTGGGGCCGAGCAGGCCGGTGATTTCACCGTCGCGTGCGCTGAAGCTGACGCCTTCGACAGCTTTGACCGGGCCAAAGGCCTTGTGTAAATCACGCACCTCGATCATGGCGTCGCCCCGTTGAAGTCAATGAATATCGGCGTGGGCTGGAGCAGGTCCAGACAGGTGGCATCAAGCGCCTTCGGATTGAGATCCTCGACAAACTTCTTGACCAGCTTGGGCGCGCAGCCAGCCGCCATGACGCTATGTGCCTGACCCTTGAGTAGCAGCACGCGCGCGTTGGGCAGACCCTTGGCTATTTCCTCGGCGTAGCGCGGCGGCGTGACCGGATCGTACTGTCCAGCGAGCAGCAAAACCGGCTTGTCGGTTTTCAACGGTTGATGGAAATCGGCCGGGCGCGTGCCTTTGGGCCAGACCGAACACACCGCCTTCAACGAATCGATCATCTTGGTGCCGAGAATGGTTTGTTCATCCTGCGGGCGCGGCGTCAACAGGTCGGCATCCTCGCTGCAGATCACGGAGTACTGCATGCCGCTGCCCATCAACTCCGACAGGTCACCGGAAAGAATCTTGGCCTGGCCCAGCAGCGGCCCGACATCGCCGTGCGCGGCGGCGTCGATCGACATCGGCAGCAAGGCGGCAGTCGGCGGCGTATAGGCAAACATGCGCACGACGCTGGCGAGCGCGCTTTCGTTCAACACGCGCTTGACCGATTGATAGGATTCCGGATCACGAAAGCTGACCTGATGCGGATTGGCGCGCAGCGCGTCGCGCAGCTGATACAGGGTCTGATCCGGGTCACCGAAACGCTGCTTGCAGGCAGGCTCGGCCGTGCAACGTGCGAACTGCAGCTTCAAGGCTTCGTCCAGCGTTTGCGCAAAGCTTTCGCCCAGCACCAGCGTGTTGGGCACACTGCTGTCCAGCACCACACTGCGCACCGCGTCCGGATAGCGCATCAGGTACTGCTGCGCCATGCGTGTTCCGTACGACACACCGACCAGATCGAAAGGCGGCGAGCCGAAAGCCTTGCGGATGTCTTCCAGATCCTGCGCCGCGACGGTGGTGGTGTAGTAGCGCGGGTCGGCGCGCGGGCTGATTTGCTTCAGGCATTGCACGGCGGCACCGCGGATCTTGTCGGCGTCATCGCTGTCTTCGTCACTCGAACCGGCAATCTGGTCGGCGTCCTTGCAGCTGAGCGCATTGGAACCGCCAGTGCCGCGCTGGTCCAGCAGCAAGACGTTGCGATGGGCGCGCAAGGGCTGTAATTCCGTAGCGACCGCACTGGCCGCTTCCGTCGCCGCCTGTCCCGGGCCACCGGCCAGAAACACCAGCATGTCCTTGCTTGGCACCTGCGCACTGGAACGCAGAACGGCGAGCTTCAAACGAATGGTTCGGCTATGCGGATCGTCGCGATTTTCCGGCACGGGAAACGTGGCGCACCATGCGCCGGTACTCAGCCCGCTATTGGGCTGAGCCAGTTCGCACGCGGTGAGTTTTACCGATCCGAGCAGCCACGTACTCGGCGTAGCTGGCCGCACTGCCACAGGCGCGGAAGATATCGGCGCGCTGGCAACCAGCGACTCGCGGCGCACATGAAAATGATTCCAGGCGAGCCCTCCCAGCGCGGCGGCAACCACAGCGATGCGAAATAACGTACGTCCCTTTAGCGCCATGCGCTTTTACCCCTCACCCGGAACAAAAATGGATTCGATGGGATGGCCAAACAGTTTGGCGATCTTGAAAGCGAGCGGCAGGCTCGGATCGTATTTGCCGGTCTCGATGGCGTTGACGGTTTGACGCGACACATCCAGCTGTTCGGCCAGATCGGCCTGCGACCAGCCCTGCTCGCTGCGTAGTTCGCGTACCGAGTTATTCATGGGTAATGCGTCGCCATCGAACGACGCATGCCGAGCTTTGTTTCAGCGCCCATCGTGGCTCTCCAGCCGCGCCAGATGATGCTTGCGCCAGTAGATAACGCCTTTGGCAAGCGCGAGCACAGCGAAGGATCCAGCCATCCCTGCCATCATCCCGGTGAGGAAGTCATCGTGCTTGAGAAAGGCAAACAGCGCCACGAAAGCAAACATCCCCGCACCGATGATCAGGCGCCAGTGCAGCGCCATGGAATCGCTCGGGTCGCAGCCCAGGTCATCGCCGTATTGGCGCGCCACCGCCCAGCGGGTGACGCCATAGCAGGCGAGCATCAGAGGAAACACCCAAATCAAAATGCTGCCATCCAGCGTCAGCACCTGCGCCGACGCCAGGAAACCGCCGACCAGGCTCAACACGCCAACGACGCCGGTCGCTACGCCCAGTCCGATCAGATGCGTGCGCTGCTCCAGCTCATCGCTGTCGCGAATGCGCCGTGCCATCAGCGCAATCACGTAAAGCATCGGCGGCAACGGCGCGAGCGCAATCAACCATTTGAGCGGCGTACTCGTGGTCGTGCGCACCAGCGGCCAGATCAGCACCAGCACGGCAATGTAGATAGCCATCGCAGACAGCAATCGCTGCTGGTAATGTTTTTGTTTCAAGCGGGGCATGGGCGTGGCCTTGTGGCAACCTGGAAGTTAACTCAGTGTTCGTTGGAGTTGGCAGGCGAAGCAAACGATCAATTTAGAAGACGCGAGACGATTTTCCCTTTGGCACTTGGCCGTCCATACGATTGACGGGTACAGCCCGAAAAGTAAAGTAACCTTGACATGCGCAAGGTATCGCTCACATCGCCCTGATGTCAAGCATGCTTTACAAAAGTTTTTCTCTTGTTCTACGTGCTGCGCTGCGGGCTCGTCCGCGAGACAAAAAGCGCCACAGCGCGTCGTCACAAGTCGCCCGATGCATTCGAAAAGGCCGCCATGACGGCCATTGTTCCGCTAAAAAATGGTGGAGACATATGTGATGCACATCACAAATCGGACGTCGATGTAGCCAGAGAATCTCGCCAAAAGGTGAAAAAGGCCGCGCCCACACTGCATATGTCATTTTTTGTGCATTGGTCGATAACGAGTTAACTGAAACTCTTTGGCACGGGGATTGCGGTAACTGCTGCAACAGGGCTTCAAACGCTTTGTCCTATCAATCGGTTATCGGGGGGAATCCCATGTCTACAAAGAACACTCTTCGTGCTGTCGCGTTTGCCCTGCTGGTGGGCGCTTCGGCATCGGCCAATGCGGCCAATCCGGCCACGGCCACGTTCCAGGTTCTGATCACCATCCTGAAGGCGTGCACCGTGACGGCGGGCACAGCGTCCAATATCAATCTGGGATCGGTTGCCGCAACGGCGACGAACACCGCCAACAGCAATACGATTAGTGTCAACTGCTCCAAGACCACGCCGTATTACGTGGGTTTGTCGCCGTCCAATGCGAACACCGCTGGCGCCGGCGTGATGGCTTCCACCACTGCGCCGGCAACCAATACCGACAAAGTTCCCTACCAGTTGAATTCGACGTCCGGCGCGTCCGGCACGATCTGGGGCAACACCGCTACCTCGACCGCGGTCGGCAACGGCGTTGCCGGTACCGGTACCGGCCTTGCTCAAACTCTGACCGTTTATGCTGTCGCGGCCAGCGCCAACTTTACGCCCGACAGTTACGCGGACACCGTCACCGTCAACGTCAATTACTGATTGGCAATGCGCCGTTTTCTGCGGTCGCGTCGATGGCCTTGCGGCCTGCTTCTTTCGATCGCCGTCAGCGGTTTGGCGACCGCCAGCGGGCTGCAGGTGGCGCCAGTTACGCTGAGCCTGGAACCGTCGCAGAATGCAGACGGGTTGTGGCTGAGCAACACCGGCGATGATGTCATTCATGCCCAGGTGCGCGTTTATCACTGGACGCAAGGCGCCGAAGGCGATCAGCTGACCGCCTCTCAAGGACTGGTGATCAGTCCGCCGATGCTGCAGCTTGCCGTGGGTCAGCCGCAGCTGGTGCGGGTCATCCGCCTTGGCGCTCCGCCGAACGGCCCGGGTGCCGTTGAAGATGCCTATCGCATTGCCATCGACGAACTCCCGATCGACCTGCACGGCAAGAAGGGCCTGCAGTTCGTGCTGCACTATTCGATCCCCGTTTTCGTGGAGCCCGCCGGCGCCACCGCCGCGGCGCCACTATTGCAGTGGAGTCTGCAACGCGACGGCGATCACGTTGTGCTGCAGGTCGGTAACACCGGTGGCAGTCATGCCCAGTTGGCCGGCTTGAGTTTCATCAATAGCGCCGGGCAGCGCAGCGAAATCATGCCCGGGCTGCTCGGTTACGTGCTTCCCGGCGCCACTATGCGCTGGGCTCTGAAACCGCCCGTGGCCGTATTCGCGTCCGGTGGCACGCTGGAGGCATCGATCAATGGGGCAAAGGCTACGCAAAAGCTGTCGCTGGCCGATCGCCCTCGCTGAGACAGTCCTTCTGCAGGGCTTGCTCGCATCGATATCGATGGTGCATGCGGCGAACAAAGCGGACAGCACCATGCCATCGGCGAACCCCGCCCTTGTCGCGGACGGCGGCGGTGTGGCCGGTAACGAGGCAAATGATCTGTATCTGGATGTGACGATCAACGGTGCATCAAGCGGGTTGGCGCATTTCAGTCTGAGCGACGGGCAGCTATGGGCGACCCACGCAACCTTGCGCCAACTGGGCTTTGCGCTGCCTTCCGGCATGTCCGATCCGGTCAGGCTGGGCAGCCTCCCCGGCAGCATGGTTGCCTACGATCCCAACAAACAGAGCGTGAGAATCGAAGTGCCTTTACGCATGCTCAAGCTCTCGACCACGGTACTGAATGCGCCGAGCACTTCCGCGCAAAAACCCAGCGCATCGCCCGGTGCCTTGCTCAACTATGACGTATATGGCACGCAGGGCGAACACGGCAGCAACAGTCTCAGCGCGTTTACCGAACTGCGTATATTCGGCCCCGCCGGTGTGTTCAGCAGTACCAGTCTTTCGCAGGCCACGCACGCCGGCGCCGCCGGCTGGACCGATAAAACGGTACGCCTCGACACATCGTTCAGCACATCCTTTCCCGACAGCCTGATGACGCTTCGTTTTGGCGACACGCTCACCGGCGCGCAGTCGTGGACGCGCTCGACACGTATCGGCGGCATCCAGCTGGGCACGGACTTTGCGCTGCAGCCTTACCTCGTTACGGCGCCGCTGCCGTCATTTATCGGTTCCGCCACGCTGCCCTCGCAGGTCGATCTTTATGTAAACGGCTTGCGCCAGTACAGCGGCAAAGTTCCCACGGGCCCGTTTCAGCTCAACACCCTTCCGAACATCAGTGGCGCAGGCAACGCGCAGGTCGTGCTGACCGATGCACTCGGTCGCGCGACGACGCTGAATTTTTCGCTGTACGACACGCATCAACTGCTCCAGCAGGGGCTGTCCCAGTGGTCGACCGAACTGGGCTATGTGCGCGAAAACTATGGCGTGAACTCTTTCGACTACGGCCACGATCCGGCCGCCAGCGGCAACTGGCGCTACGGCGTCAGCAATCAGTTCACCGCCGAGTTGCATGGCGAAGCAACCGCGGGATTGACCAATGCCGGCGCAGGCGGCGTGTGGCTGCTTGGCGACAGTGCTGGCGTTCTCTCCGGCTCGTTCGCCCAAAGCGAGCATGGCGGGCAAAGTGGTTCGCAATACAGCCTGGGTTACAGCTGGCGCGACAACCGCTTCAATTTTAGCGTGGACGAAACCCGCACCCGTGGCAACTATCTGGACGTCGCGTCGCTGTACGGCGCCCCGCCACCCAGCATCAGCATGCAGTCGCTGGTCGGCTTCAGCACCGGCTATTTCGGTGAGTTCGGTCTGAGCTACCTCGACCTGCGTTATCCCAGACAGGACCCGACACGTTACGCCAGCGTCTACTGGTTCAAGTCGATCGGTCATGCCATGTCACTCAGCCTGAGCGCCAACCAGAATCTGGACAACAGCAGTGATCGCAGCCTGTTCGCCGGCATCAATGTGGTCCTCGATAACACCACCACCGTCAGCGCCGGTGTGCAGCGCACGGGCGACAGCACCGGGCTTAGCGTGGACGCCAGCAAATCGGCGCCGAGCGAAGGTGGCTGGGGCTGGCGTGCCGACCTGCGTCAGGGCGGCGATCAGAATGGCGGCCAGGGTGAATTGGACTACCTTGGCCGCTACGGCATGGTCGACGCCGGCATCAGTTCCGTTGGTGGCCAGCGTTACGGCTATGCCGGTGCTGATGGTTCCGTGGTCTTGATGGGTGGCGATTTGTTCGCCTCACGGCGAATAGATGACGCCTTTGCCGTGGTGTCTACTGATGGCATCGCCGGCGTGCCGGTAAAACTCGAAAACAATTCGATCGGCACGACCGACAGCCACGGTATGTTGCTGGTGGAGCCACTGAATTCGTATCAGAACAATCAGGTATCCATCGACCCCATGCAGCTGCCGCAGGATGTTCGAATTGATCACGTCAAAACCATCGCCACGCCCACCGATCGCGCCGGCACACTGGTGAAATTCGGCATCACGCCCATACAGGCCGGCGTGCTGACCCTGGTCGACAAGGCCGGCAAGCCACTGCCACTGGGAAGCCAGGTGCGCGTGCACGGACAAACCTCCGGCGACCCTGCGCTGGTCGGGTTCGACGGCGAAACCTATCTGGAAACGCTGCAGGATCACACGGTGCTCGACGTGGTCACGCCGGAGGGCGATTGCCATGTGGCATTCGACTATCACAAGGTCGGCAGCACGATTCCGCATATCGGTCCGCTCCGTTGCACCGCGGAGGCAAGCCCATGAGGTCGTTGCGTTTGGCCGGCACGCTAGCCATGCTGATTTTACTGATCGGCAGCGTGCTGATGATGCCTCGCACTGTACAAGCGCAGGCCGCCTCGGTCACCTGCAGCGTTACGACAGCGCCCGCGATCAGCTTCGGCACCGTCGATGGACTCGTCACCGGCGCCACGACCAGCGCGTCGATTGGCTGGACCTGCAAGAACCCTTCGCTGCTGGCAGTCGCCAATGCCACCTTCTGCATCAATATCGGCAACGGCACCGCCGGCGTGCTGGGCACCAACCGATTGATGACGGCGGGCACGGGGCAGAACCTGCAATTCCAGCTGTATCAGGACAGTGCCCGTACCGTGGTCTGGGGCTCGATTCTATCCGCCGTCAACAGCATGCCTTATCAGACGTCGGTCACCGTACCTGCCGGGCTGACGGGATTACTGCCTGGTACCTTGACCGGCACCGCAACGCTTTACGGCAGCGTACCCAACGCCCAGATCGGTCTGACGGCAGGCAGCTACCTGAGCACGTTTACGGGAACCGATTTCGAAATGACGGTCACCTCGAACTACAGTTCGACTCCCGCCAGCTGCGGCACCACCAACCCTGCAGCTTCCAGCTTCACCGCCACGGCCACCATCACCAAAAGCTGCACCATTACTGCCGCCAACAACCTGACTTTCGCCACGCCCGCCGGATTGCTCACATCGAATGTCGATGCGACGACGACGGTGCAGACCCAGTGCACCAACAACACCGCATTCCAGATCGGGCTGGACAACGGGCAGCATGCCAGCGGCACCACGCGACGCATGGCCGGCACCAGCGGGGATTTAATCAGCTACGAGCTGTATCAGGACAGCGGGCGCACGATTCGCTGGGGTAACACGGTAAATACCGATACCGTCACCGGCACCGGCAATGGCGCCGTACAAACCAATACCGTCTACGGCCGGGTCGCTGCGCAGACGACGCCCACGCCGGGCGCCTACAGCGACACCATCACGGTCAGCGTGACGTATTGATTTCTCGAGGCGTCCGCGGGCTCAGCCTGAGTTGGGGCGTCGCCCGGGTGGTAGAGCTTACGAGCGCTTGGAGCGTCGAATAGCTGGCCCAGGCAAGTTCGACAAAAGCACAAAAGTACGAACGTCGGCGCCCACCCGATCGCGCGAATTAGCCAATTCGGGTGGGGGATTTGCGTTTAAATTCACGTTGACGTGAAAATAAGGTGACGAAAGAGTGTAAAAAGGTGACGTTCATCACACTTTATTGACCTTAATTTATCGGACAAATTCTTGGCAGGCGACCAGCCACTGTCGGGCAAAGGCCCACGACGCGGGCTTATGACCCGCACATAGGCATGAAAGCGGCGGTGGCATCCATCTTGCTGAACAGACTTCGGGCTTGCCCATACGCACAAACGTATCGCCAGATTATTTGAGCCGGTTTGATTGTCAGCATCACTTGTCGTCCGTCCATTGACGACGCCCACATCAGAAAGGAAACACCATGAAAAAGAATCTTCTTGCCGCACTGCTGGTCAGTGGCTTGAGCGTCGCGGCCATCGCTCCCCAGACCGCTCACGCGGTTGATGGCACCATCAATATCACCGGCACCATCACCGCCAACACCTGCGCCATCGGCGGAGCATCCCCGAGCAGCACCACGGTGGTATTGCCGACCGTGCAGACCTCGGCCCTGACCGGCGGTGCAGCCAAGGTCGCAGGCAGCACCCCGTTCAGCCTCGCCGCCACCGGCTGCCCCGTCGCCACCGGTCACACGCTGACGGCCTACTTCGAGCCGGGCGTCAATATCGACACGGCCACGCACAATCTCGTCAGCACCGGAACGGCTTCGGGCGTCCAAGTGCAGTTGCTCAATGGTTCGGGCAGCACAGCCACTGCTTTTTCACCGATCCTGCTGGGCAACGCCTCTTCGGCACAAAACTCCGGCGCGTTCACCGTCAGTTCCACCGGTACGGCCACGATGAGCTACTACGCGCAGTACTACGCCAGTCTCGCCACCGTGAGCGCGGGTACCGTTATCAGCGCAGCGACGTTTACGCTGATCTACAACTAAGTCCGCATCAGCATCGCATTGCGGACCATACGGCCGTAATGCGATGCGCTTTATCGCAATACCCCTTCCTGTTGTGGAATGACCGAGATGAAAAGCCTAGTTTGCGGCGCCCGCCTGGGTTTCGCCGCGGCATGCCTGTTCGCATGCGCTACGCAGGCCAGCGTCGTCGTCGGCGCTACCCGAGTGATCTTTCCCGCCCAGGATGGCGAAGTCACTGTGCGCCTGACCAACGACAACGCCAAACCGGCGCTGGTTGAAGCCTGGATGGACCGCGGAAATCTGAAGTCGACGCCGGATACCGTTGACGCACCCTTCCTGATCACGCCACCGCTTTTCCGCATGGAAGCACACAAGGATCAAAGCCTGCGCATTCTTGCGGCCTCGCCGACATTGCCTGCCGACCGCGAGTCGATCTTCTGGCTCAATGTGCTGGAGATTCCGCCGAAGCCGACCACCGCTGAGACGCTTGGCAAAAACACGCTGCAGTTCGCCATCCGCTCGCGCTTGAAGTTTTTTTATCGCCCGGACCACCTCACGGGCGATCCGTTGAAAGCACCCGCGCAGTTGACCTGGAAAATGGTTGCCACTGATGGCGGCTTCGCGCTGGAAGTAAAAAACCCCACGCCTTACTACATCACCATCAGCGAGCTATCGCTCGATAGCGGTGGCAAGCACTACGAAGCCGACAACGGCATGGTCGACCCGATGGGCAGCCTTCGGCTGTCGGTCAAGGGACTGACGACCGCGCCGTCGGCAGGCACGCACGTCGCTTTCGACACCATCAATGACTACGGCGCATCGGCCTCCTATACAGGGCAAGTCGCACAGTGATCGCTCGGCGGGCATCCCACGGAACGGTTTCTGCGTTCCGTCCGGTGGCATGCGCCCAGATCCTGCTTTGCGCGGGTGTCGCTGCAGCATTAGCCACGTGGAGCGCCGTCGCCGTGGCCGATCCCGCTGCCGCCGTCGATGCGCCAGCGACCGGCGTTGCACCTGCTGACGCCGATGCAGTCGAGACCAGTTTCGATCGCAGCCTGCTTCCTGGCGCGGGCGAAAACACGACGAGTCTTGCTCGATTCGAGCACGCCAATCCCGTGCCTGCCGGCATTTACAACGCCGATATCTATCTCAACAAGGCATGGGTCGGCCGAAGCAACGTTCGCTTTGCCGCATCGTCGGCACAGGCCAGCGCAACGGCGTGCATCGATCGAAAGCTGCTCGATGAGCTGGGTCTGCACCCCGACAAACTGTCCGCCGAAACCACCGAGCAACTGCAAAATCCGGATAGCTGCGTCAACCTGGCCAGCCTTGTTCCCGGCGCCACAACATCCTTCGATATGTCGGACCTGCGACTGGACGTCAGTGTCCCGCAGGCTTACCTGAAGCAGATGGCGCGTGGCTACGTCAGCCCGCAATATTGGGACAAAGGCGTGACCGCCGGCCTGTTGAACTACAACTTCAACAGCTATCACACCAGCAGCCAGGGGCAGAGCCTGACCTCGGCCTATCTCGGCCTCAATGCCGGCTTTAATCTGGGCCTGTGGCATTTCCGCGAAGATTCCACGCTCAACTGGCAGTCGGCGACGGGCGCAACATCGGCAAAGACGCAGTGGCAAAAAATCGATACCTACGTCGAGCGCGACCTGCCCTCGCTGCGCGCCCAGCTGACGATTGGCGATTCCTATACGGACGGCCAGGTATTCGACAGTTATGGTCTGCGCGGCGTCCAGATCGCCACCGACGACCGCATGCTGCCGCAATCATTGCAAGGTTACGCACCGGTCGTGCACGGCGTGGCGGCGACCAATGCACTCGTAACCGTTCGGCAAAACGGTATCCAGATTTACCAGACGACGGTCGCCCCCGGACCGTTCGAGATCAAGGATCTGTATCCCACCGGCTACGGCGGCAGCCTCGACGTCACGGTAACGGAAGCCGATGGTCGCGTAAGCACCTTTTCCGTTCCCTATGCGTCCGTCGTGCAACTGCTGCGCCCGGGCATCACGCGTTTCGATATCGCCCTCGGCCAACTGCGTGACTTGTCGATCGGACATGAGCCCACCGTGGCTCAAGCGACGTTCCAGCACGGTTTCAACAACCTGCTCACCGGGTATGCCGGCGTTGTGGGCTCGCAGGGATATGCGTCCGCGCTGATCGGTAGCGCCATCAACACACGTTATGGCGCCGTGGCGCTGGACGTGACGCAGGCGCGCACGCAGATACCCGGTTACGCAGCGCAGTCGGGTGAGAGCATGCGGATCAGTTACAGCAAGATATTTACCGATACCAACACGTCGATATCGGTAGCGGCCTACCGCTATTCCACCAGCGGTTACTTCAGTCTGACCGACGCCGCGCAGGCGCGCGACGACAGCCGACGCCAGATCAATCCCTTCAATTATGTGGCGCCGGTGACCGCATCCAGCACGACCGACGACACCGATGCCGCCTTGCTGGCCGCGGAACAAACGGCGCTTTATGGCAGCAACAACACGGACAGCAACTCGGTTATCAGCACGACCGGGCTGGAACGTCAGCGCAGCACGTTCTCCATCACGCTCAACCAGCAGCTCGGCAAGCAGGGCGGCTCGATCTACGCCAACACATCGACCACCGATTACTGGAACAAGCCGGGTAACAACACCCAGTTCCAGATCGGTTACAACAATTCGTTTCACCGCGTGAGTTACAGCATTTCGGCCACGCGTACGCGCGATCTGCTCGGCGCTAACGATAACCAGTTTCTGCTCAACTTCAGCATCCCGCTCGGTGAAACCGTCCACTCACCGAACCTCAGCGTCAACCTCACGCATGACAAAGAGAACGGCAGCCAGGAGCAAGCCATGCTCAATGGAACCGCAGGCAGCGACAACGAATTCAGCTACGGTGCGGCGGCGACCCACGAGAGTGCCGGGGGCGGAAATTCCGGCAGTGTCAATGGCGGCTATCGCAGTCCGTACGCCGTATTTACCGGCAGCTACGGCAGCAGCAGCCGTTATTCGCAGGATTCGCTCAACATCAGCGGCGGTGTCGTGATCCATTCGGGTGGCGTGACCTTCGGTCAGCCGATAAGCGATACCGTCGGCCTCGTCTATGCGCCTGGTGCGGATGGCGCACGCGTGGCCAACGCGGCCGGCGCTCGCATCGGCAGTTCGGGCTATGCCCTGGTTCCCTACCTCACGCCGTATATCCTCAATACGGTGCAGATCGATCCCAAGGGTTTGCCGCTGGATGTGCAACTCGATGCCACCAGCGCACAGGTCGCGCCACATGAGGGAGCCGTGGTGCTGATGACTTTCAAAACCGAAACCGGCCGCACGATCATCGTGCACGCACTTCTTGCCAATGGTCAGGCGGTGCCTTTCGGTGCCGAGGTCTTGAATGCCAAGGGTGTCTCGCTCGGCGTGGTGGGCCAGGCAGGCAAGTTGCTAGTCCGCGGCGTGGACCAAACAGGTCAGCTCAGCGTGCGTTGGCAAGACGATGATGGAGCGACTCAGTCATGCTCGTTCCCGTACCAGCTGAAACCGAAAACCAAAAACCAGCGCGCGAAAAACTATGAACAAGTCGAAGCCACCTGCGTCAGGGCCGAATCCGCTGCGCGTGTTGCCGGGAGTGGTGCATGACTGAGCGTTCGATTAGCGCCTCGCGTTACGTCCGATTACTCGCAGGCCTGGGAGTCGTGGTGGCGGCCCTCGGATGGAGCTCTTCGTCATACGCCGCCGCGTGCACCACAACATCGGGCACGCTTTCACTTCCCGCCACGGTGGTGACCCCTCAGGCCACCGTGGGAACGCTGCTCGGATCGCCTTCGTCCGTCACCATGACGTTCTCCTGTACGGGATTACCTGTCGGCAACACCGTGGCCGATCGAACGACCACCATTCAAGCCGGCGATACACTGGCGACGCTGGCGACCACCAATGTCGCGGCCGGCCCGGGCATCACGTTTGCAACCAATCTGACAGGCATCGGTGTCCTGGTCACGGCCAGTCCGATCCAGGCAACCAGTCAGAGCGGCAATGCATCCGACGGTCCTGGCAGCACCGCGGGCTATCAGGTCGGCTCCGTGGTGGTGGCTGCCAATACCCGGACGGGGAGTACATCGGGCAACGTTGTGGAAACCTACACGGCGCAGCTTATCGTCACCGGCGCCATCACCAGCGCTTCCGTCGGCGCGATAACGACGAAAGCCCTGATCCCGTTCTGGTGGTACGTCTCCGGCGGCTCGACCAGCGCGAGCAACAGCCAGGGGCCGATCGGATCCCTCGTTCTGGGCAGTACGTCGGTGTCGCTGCAGGCATGCACGGTGAATACCGACTCGCAAAATCTCACCGTCACGCTGCCCACGATTCAGACCAGCGCCCTGACCACGGTGGGTGCCGCGGCCGGATCAACCGCTTTCAATATCAACTTGTCCTGCCAGTCCGGCGCCAGCGCTACTATCACCATGGCAACCGCCAATGCGGCAACGGCCACCGGCGTGATTGCGCCCACCACGGGAACCGGCTTCGCAAAAAATGTCGGCATACAGATACTCAACAGCGGCTTCAACGCGATTACGTTCAACGCGGGGCAAGCCTTGGGAGCCACGCCGAATGGCGCGTTTTCCATCCCTTATTACGCCCGGTATTACGTGACGGCCACGCCGGTCAGTGCGGGCAAGGTCGCCGGCACGCTGACGTTTACGCTGTCGTATAAATGACTCAGGACTCTGGCGTGACGAAGCCGTTTTTATCGACGTCTGACATTTCGCCTGGCGAGTCGTTTTAGAGCATTTCCGTCGAACCAGCGTTTGAAACCAATCTAGCAGATTTCAATACGCCGCCGCACCCGTGAATCAGTTCACTCGTACACATGCGTTACCAGCATGGGGTCCAGAGCGTCCGGGCGATCGGCTTTAACGTAAGCATCGAAGTACTTGAGCACCACATCGGTTTCCGTACTGGACAATCGCAGCGCGACGCTGGAATAAACAGCCGAGGCGTGGGCCTGATTGTCGGATTGGCTTGCGCAAGTCATACGATTCACAGCGGGCCTCGCGCCTGATTCTCGGCCGGCCGCCAGCGTTTCCTCGGTGGACACGCTGCAGGTAGGTTCAACAACGGCGCCGGAGAAAACTAGCCGACCCTCACCGACTTCGGCTCGGGCCAACGATGAATAAACGGATGTCATAAAAAACAGCGCTACCAACAGCGCCAAAGGTGCGTTCAAGTCGATTCCCCCCTGTGGAATTGAACTCGCCGCCGCGAGTTCTGACAGGGTTACGTTCCACTGCAAGGCGCAATCATTCCGCCGACCGGATCACAGCTTCGGCGTGAAGACGTCACTCACACTCACGCGACCGAGCGAGCTCTGGCGTCATGCATCAACAGCATGCGTACGAAAGCTTCATGCCGTGCGGCACGCTGGCGTGATGCATTTCGCCGCATGAGCGTCGCAAAATGCGCAGGCATGCCCGCTGCGCGCAGCTAAGTTGCAAAAAGGCTGTTCTGGCCGCTACAGACGCTATTTTCCGCAAGCCATCACCGATTTAGCGCGACGAAATATATTTCTCGCGGCGAATCTGGTGCACCGGCAGACCGAAGTCCTTCAGCGCAGCGAAGGCGGCATCGACCATGTTGGGATTGCCGCAAAGGTAGGCAATATCGCGTTCGGCCGCGGGCATCAGTTCGGCCAGCACGTTCTGCACGTGGCCGCTGCGGTCGCTGGCGCGAGGGTTCGCGCGCGCCTGGCGGCTGAGGCAGCCGTGAAAGACAAAGCCGGGGTGCTGCTGCGCAAAGGCCTCGAATTCCTCACCGTAAAGCAGCTCTTCCTCGCTGCGTGCGCCGTACAGCAGCACGACTTCGCGGTCGCCCTTCTCCAGCAATTCGGCGATCTGCGGCAGCATCGCGCGGTACGGGGTGACGCCGGTACCGGTCGCCAGTAGCAAATAGCGCGGATGGGTGTCGGCTTCATTCAAACAAAAGCGCCCGTATGGACCGCTGGCATCAATGCTGCCGCCCGGCTGCAGCTCGCTCAAAAGCCGGGTGGCCGCACCGCCTTCCACATAGCTCACCGCAATCTCGATGCGCTCGACCGGCGACGCGCCGTCGCCCACGGTGGCAACGGAATAGCTGCGCTTGGTCGGGGTACCGTCGTCGTAGTTGAAGTGGACCTGCAGGAACTGACCCGGCTGAAACGCCAGCGGCTGGCCGTCCACACGCTCGAAAACAAGGTGGCGCACCGACGACGCCAGCATGCGGCTGTCAACGAGACGAAGCTGAAAATGATCGGCCATGGGCGTCCTGAATCTTTGAGGAAAACAATGCGTACACCCAAGGGGGTCGGGCGGATGCACCAAGCCCGCTATAATAGGTGGCTAACGAGCTGCTGACCAAACGCTGGCGACAGCGTCGTGAACCTTCCGGCTCACGGCGCGCCCCGCGCCCGGTCTTTTTTTCGGCTTTCCCTCACCCGGCATCCGCATGACAACCACACCCGCACTCGTCGTCGAGAACCTGCGCAAAACCTACGGCAACGGGGTTGAAGCCCTCAAGGGCATCAGCCTGACCGTGCAACCCGGCGACTTTTTCGCCCTGCTCGGCCCCAACGGCGCCGGCAAGTCGACGCTGATCGGCATTCTGTCTTCGCTGGTCAATTCGACCGACGGCGATGCCAAGATCTTCGGCATTTCGGTCAACAAGCAGCGCAACGAGGCCATGCGGCTGATCGGCTTGGTGCCGCAGGAAATCAACTTCAACCAGTTCGAGAAGCTGTTCGACATTTGCGTGAACGAGGCTGGTTTCTACGGTGTGCCGCGCAAGATTGCCGCCGAGCGCGCCGAGAAATACCTCAAGGAGCTGCGCTTGTGGGACAAGGCACAGCATCAGGCGCGGATGCTGTCCGGCGGCATGAAACGTCGCCTGATGATTGCCCGCGCCATGATGAACGAGCCGAAGCTGCTGATCCTCGACGAACCGACCGCCGGCGTCGATATCGAGATCCGCCGCTCGATGTGGCAGTTCGTCAGCGGCATCAACGCCGCCGGCACCACGGTGATCCTCACCACGCATTATCTGGAGGAGGCTGAGCAGCTGTGCCGCAATATCGCCATCATCGACGGCGGTCGCATTGTCGAAAACACCAGCATGCGCAGCCTGCTGGCGACGCTGGATGTGGAAACCTTCGTCTTCGACACCGGCGGCGTTCTCGGTGATTTGCCGACACTGCCCGGCATCGTGCTGCGTCGCGTGGATGACCACACGCTGGAAGCGGACATGCCGCGCGCGCAGGATCTCAACTCGCTGTTTGCCGCCCTTTCGGCGAACAACATCACGGTCGTGTCGATGCGCAACAAGACCAACCGCTTGGAAGAGCTGTTCGTGCGGCTGGTGGAGCATGGCAGAAGCGATGCCGACGCCGCGGAGAAAGCCGCATGAGTGCCTCGACCAATCTCGTTGCGCTGCAGACGCTGGTGCGTCGCGAAATCGTGCGCATCATGCGCATCTGGACGCAGACGATCATTCCGCCGGCGATCACCATGACGCTTTATTTCGTGGTGTTCGGCAAGCTCATCGGCGGCCGCATCGGTACTATCGAGGGCGGCTTCAGCTACATCCAGTACATCGTGCCGGGCCTCGTCATGATGAGCATCATCACCAACAGCTACGGCAATATCTCCAGCTCGTTTTTTGGCGCCAAATTCAGTCGTTCGGTGGAAGAGATGCTGGTTTCGCCGATGCCGAACTGGGTGATCCTGCTCGGCTATGTCACCGGCGCCGTGGCGCGCGGGCTGGTGGTCGGCGTGCTGGTGCTGCTGATCGCGCTGTTCTTTACCTCGCTGCACGTCATGCATCCGATCATCACCTTTCTCTCGGTGCTGCTCGGCGCCACAATCTTTTCGCTGGCCGGTTTCGTCAACGCCGTGTTTGCCAAAAAGTTCGACGACATCGCGCTGGTGCCGACCTTTGTCATCACGCCGCTAACGTATCTGGGTGGCGTGTTCTATTCGATCAACATGCTCGGCGAACCGTGGCAGACCATCTCGCGGATCAACCCGATCCTCTACATGGTCAACGCATTCCGCTTCGGCGTGCTCGGCATCACCGACGTCAACATCTGGATCGCATTTGCGGTGATGCTGGTATTTGTGGCCGGTTTGTCGATCATTGCGCTGACCCTGCTCAAGCGCGGAATCGGCCTGCGCTCCTGACGTGCGCGTCAACAAATACATCAGCGAAGCTGGCCTTTGCTCGCGCCGCGAGGCGGACGATCTGTTGCTCGCCGGCCGCGTCACCATCAACGGTGAAGTGGTCAGCACCGGCGCCAAGGCACTCGACGGTGACGAGGTCCGCGTGGACGGCGAGATCGTCAAGGCGCGCATTCTTGCCGCCACGCCGGGTGCCAAGAAAGCTGTCTATATCGCGCTGAACAAACCGGTCGGCATTACCTGCACGACCGACCAAAGCGTCGAAGGCAACATCATCGATTTTATCGATCACCCGCAGCGGATTTTCCCCGTCGGTCGCCTGGACAAGGATTCCGAAGGGCTGATCCTGCTGACCAGCAACGGCGACATCGTCAACGAAATCCTGCGCGCCGAAAACCATCACGAGAAGGAGTACCTCGTCGCGGTAGACAAGGCCGTCACCGACGAATTCCTTCGCGGCATGGCCAAGGGTGTGCGCGTCCACGGCCAGATGACCAAGCCCTGCCGCACCCGCCGCATCGCCAAGTACGGCTTCTCGATCGTGCTGACCCAGGGACTGAACCGGCAGATCCGCCTGATGGCCGCCGCCTTCGACTATCGCGTCACCCAGCTGCGCCGCGTGCGCATCGACAACGTCAAGCTTGCCCATCTGAAAATTGGCCAGTGGCGTAATTTGACCGAAGCAGAGCTGAAAGGCTTGCTGCCCGAACGAACGCAGTGGTGACTGGGTTTCAGCTGCCGTAGCTCTGCGATCTGGTTCGCCTTCCGCGGGCCTTCGGCCGCCGAAGGAGGGTAAAGCTTTTCGCTCCAATCAGAAAAAAAGCAGCGGAGCGGATCAAGCCGCCGGCAGACTCTGCAGATCCCAGCGCGGATACACCTGCACCGAAGCATCTTGATGCTGCCCGCTGGCCAGCCGTATCGCGCCGGCCAGCGCGATCATCGCGCCGTTGTCGGTGCAGAAATCCAGCCGCGGAAAATAGACCTTGAAGCCGTCCTTGGCGCCGGCCGCCGCCAGCTCGCTGCGCAGGCGGCGGTTGGCGCCGACGCCACCGGCAATGACTAGACGCTGCGCACCGCTGGCCTGCAGGGCACGGCGGCATTTGATCAGCAGCGTGTCGACGATAGCTTCCTCGAAGGCGCGGGCAATATCGGCGCGCGTCTGATCGGTCTTGTCGGACTGCTGCCAGGCCAGCAGCACCTGAGTTTTCAGGCCGGAGAAGCTGAAGTCCAGGCCGGGACGATCGGTCATCGGCCGGGAAAAACGAAACGCGCCCGCGCGCCCACTCTCAGCCAGCTTCGCCAGCATGGGGCCGCCGGGATACGGCAGGCCCATCATCTTGGCGGTCTTGTCGAAGGCTTCGCCGGCGGCGTCGTCCAGCGTGTCGCCCAATATCGTGTACTGGCCGATCGCCTTTACCTCGACCAGCATCGAGTGGCCGCCGGACACCAGCAGGGCAACGAACGGCGGCTCAGGCGGGTCGTCTTCGAGCAGCGGCGCCAGCAGGTGGCCCTCCATGTGATGCACGCCGATCGCCGGTACGCCCAGCGCCCAGGCCAGAGCACGACCGGCCGAAGCCCCGACCAGCAGCGCACCGACCAGGCCGGGGCCAGCGGTATAGGCCACGCCGCCCAGGTCCTGCACGGTCAACCCCGCTTCGGCGAGCGCTTCGCGGATCAGCGGCACCAGCTTGCGCACGTGGTCCCGACTGGCCAGCTCGGGGACCACGCCGCCATAGTTGGCGTGCAGCTTGATCTGACTGTAAAGGGTGTGGGCCAGCAAGCCGCGCCCGGGCGCGTCAGGCTCCCAGCGCAGCAGCGCCACCCCGGTCTCGTCGCACGACGTTTCGATACCCAGCACGGGCTTCATCGGGTCAGGTTTCATCACGTCGGACAGCATGGCATCGGGCCTGGTCAAATCGGGTCTTGAGGGGGCTTTGAAGTGACTGGCATGCGCGTTATACTTTGCGGCTAGCCCTATTCCACAGTCCCGTTTCCGCGGGCAGATTACCACTCGGAGTTTCCATGCCCAACGTAAAAGTTCGCGAGAACGAGCCGTTCGAGATCGCACTGCGTCGTTTCAAGCGTACCTGCGAAAAGGCCGGCGTGCTCGCTGAAACGCGCAAGCGCGAGTTCTATGAGAAGCCGACCCAAGAGCGCAAGCGCAAGCGTGCAGCTGCCGTCAAGCGCCACCTGCGCCGCCTTTCGCGCGACGTATCGCGCAAGACCCGCCTGTACTGAGTTTCCCGATCTGCCTTCATCGGCGGATCCCGCGGCGCTTCGCGCGCCACGCACAGGGGAAACGCGGTTGGCGCCAGCTCTCGTACGAGCCGTTCGCTGCCACCGCAAGCACATCGGATCGATCCAGCCGGTGTTGTCCTCAAGGACAACGCCGGTTTTGTCGTTTCCGTAGAATGGATTTCCCCGTTATCACATTTCCCCTGATCCACCGGAGATAACCGCATGACGCTCAAGCATCAGCTCACCGAAGACATGAAAAACGCCATGCGCGCCGGCGAGAAGCATCGCTTGGGCGTGATTCGGCTGATGCTCGCCGCGATCAAGCAGCGCGAAGTCGATGAGCGCATCGAACTGGACGACGCCCAAATACTCGCCGCGCTGGAAAAGATGCTCAAGCAGCGGCGCGATTCGGTCAGCCAGTTCGAAGCCGCCAACCGCGAGGATCTGGCCATCATCGAGCGCGACGAGATGGCCGTGATCGAAACCTATCTGCCAACCAAGTTGAACGATGCCGAGATCGACGCGCTGGTTACCGCGGCCATTGCCGATACCGGCGCCAGCTCGGCGCGTGACATGGGCAAGGTCGTCGCGGCGGTCAAGGAAAAAGCCGCCGGTCGAGCCGACATGGCCGTGGTGTCGGGTAAGATCAAGGCGCGGCTGGCCTGATTCCCTCGACCGCGCCACCGTAACGGTCAAATCTGCCCACGCAGCCCTACAAAATGATCTTTTGAAGGCCGATTGAAGGCAAAGTGCCCCAATCATGCATTCTCTTCACGGTCCTGCCCCAAGAATGCCGCACGCATCGCGTCCGACACCGTCGGCCGCCACTTATTTGCCGTCAAAATCTTAGGGAGTACACCATGCTGAAGTGGGCCATTATTTTCGCCATCATCTCGCTCGTCGCCGGCTGGCTCGGCTTCGGCGGTATTTCCGGTGCAGCGGCGACTATCGCCAAGGTGCTGTTCGCGATTTTCATCATCATCTTTATCATCATCGTGCTGGGGCTGGTGGGCATCGTTCACCTGTTCTGACCCGTTTGACTCGTGGTGCACCAGACGGCGCCTTCGGGCGCCGTTTGTTTTGCAGCCCACCAGGCCATTTTCAGCCGAATCCCAAGCAACCAACCGCTAGACTAGTGATCTGATGCGCGGCCTGATTCCCGACAGCTTTATCGATGAACTGCTTGCCCGCGTCGACATTGTCGACGTGATCGAGCGGCGCGTTCCGTTGAAAAAGGCCGGACGCGAATGGACGGCCTGCTGCCCCTTCCACAACGAGCGCTCGCCCTCGTTTTACGTGAGCCCGGCCAAGCAGTTTTTTCATTGCTTCGGCTGCGGCGCGCACGGCAGCGCGGTGAAGTTTCTGATGGACTACGAGCGGTTGGAGTTTCCCGATGCCGTCGAGGAGCTGGCGCAGACGCTCGGCATGACGGTGCCGCGCGAAGGCGGTCGCGATGCTGCGCCGCGCGAGGACAAGACCGATCTCTACGCCCTGCTCGACGCCTCCGCCAGCTGGTATCAAAGCGAGCTGCCGAACAGCAAGGAGGCGCAGGCCTATTGCAAGAAACGCGGATTGGACGCCGAAACCATCGCGCGCTTTCGCCTCGGCTGGGCGCCGGCCGGCTACGATGGCGTGATCAAGTCGCTGGGCAACAGCGAGCGGCGAATGCAGCTGCTTAACGAGGCGGGCATGGTCGCCAGCAGCGAGCAGGGTCGGAAATACGATCGCTTCCGCGAACGGCTGATGTTTCCGATCCTGGACCGGCGCGGTCGCGTGATCGCCTTCGGTGGAAGAGTGTTGCAAGCGGAACAGACGCCGAAGTACCTCAACTCGCCGGAAACGCCGCTGTTCCACAAGGGCCGCGAACTGTTTGCCATGTGGCAGGTGAAGCAGGCCAACAGCAACCTGCAGCGTATCGTGGTGGTCGAAGGCTATATGGACGTCATCGCCCTGCATCAGGCCGGGCTGCCGATCGCGGTCGCCACGCTGGGCACCGCGACCACACCGGAACATACAGAGGTCCTGTTTCGCGCGGCACCCGACGTGGTTTTCTGCTTCGACGGCGATCGCGCCGGGCGCGCCGCGGCGTGGAAGGCGCTGGAATCCGCGCTGCCGCGGCTGCGCGACGGCCGCCAGGCGTACTTCCTGTTTCTGCCCGATGGCGAGGATCCGGATTCGCTGGTGCGCAAGGAAGGCAAGGAAGGCTTCGAAAAGCGCATCAAGGAAGCGATGCCGCTGTCGGACTACTTCTTCAACGAGCTGTCGCACGATGTCGAGATGGGCAGCCTCGACGGTCGTGCGCGGCTGGCCGAGCGCGCCCGACCGCTGATCGGCAAGCTGCCCGACGGCGCATTTCGCGATCTAATGGCGCAGGAGCTGGAGCGGCGCAGCGGCGCGCGCGCGCTGGTGCAGCCGGAAGCATCGACGCATCGCGCGGTGCAGCGGCCGGTCGCCGTGCAACGATCGCTGGTGCGCAGCGCCATATCGCTGCTGCTGGCGCAGCCCGGCGTCGCCGATCAGGTGGAAAAGCCTTATCGTTTTCTGCAGCTCGACAAACCCGGCGTCGGCCTGCTGGCCGAACTGCTCGACATTGCGCGTTCACGGCCCGGGATCAATCCGGCCATGCTGGTCGAGCATTTTGCCGAGCGCGAGGAATATCCCTCATTGCAGAAGCTGATGGCCGCCATGTCGGTGGGTGAGCCGGACGTTCAGCGCACCGAATTCATGGAGGCGCTGGATCGCATGGAAGCCCAGGTAATCACCATGCGCCGCGAAGCGCTGCACGCAAAGATGAGCCAGGGCCCACTCGACAATGTCGAGAAAGCCGAACTGCGCGAACTGCTTGCGGCGCGCGTAACCAAACCCAGCGAGAGCTGACTTTGATCGGGTGGATCATCGTTGTCGGCAGAAAACGAATGCTCGCCGACAACGACGATCGCGACGATCAGCCTTTCAATTTCACCGCAAACTGGGCAACGCGTTCACCCAGCAGACGGGCCGTTTCCAGATCGCCCGAGCGCGGCGCTTCCTCCGGCGATGCATCAGACGGCGAGATTGCCAGCGCGCCCGCTGAACCGGCGGTCCAGTTCACGTCGGCAGGACCGTTTTCCTTTTTGTTGGCGGGCAGCAAGCCCGTGCCGATCCAGATTTGGCCGTGCTGCTGCGAGAGCGTAAAGAAATAGGTGATGGTGGAAAACTTGTCGCCATTGACCGAAGCGGAATTGGTGAAACCCGCGGCGATCTTGTCTTTCCATGCACTGCTGAACCAGGGCTTGGAACTGGCGTCGGCGAACTTCTTGAACTGCCAGGCCGGCCCGCCCATGTACGTCGGGCTGCCATAGATGATGGCATCCTGCGCGCCCAACGCTTCCAGCGCGCCCTCCGGCAAATTGCCGTGTTCATCGATGCAGAATACGGTCAGCTCAGCGCCCGAGACGCCAGCAGCACCCTTTTCCACGGCCTCGGCCTGCTTGGCGGTGTGGCCGTAGCCGCTGAAATAAACGATCGCAACTTTTGCCATGCGGTGTTCCTCGAAATAAGGGGTGTCAACGACAGTGGACCGCTTCGAGGTTACGCCAACATGGCGGCGCGCGCCGCACCGGAAGAGGGCAGACTGTCGCTCTGCAGGCAGTGATCACATAACGTGTGGGATGATTGCGCTTTGCCAACACTTACCGGCGCCGCGCCGGCATGCATGGATCTGCTGGAACGACTGGTCACCATTTTTGCCGAGAACGGCTACGTTGCGGTCTTTATCGCGCTGATGATCTGCGGCGCAGGTCTGCCGTTGCCGGAAGACGTCACCCTGGTTGCCGGCGGCGTGATCGCTGGGCTCGGCTACGTCAACGTGCACGGCATGTTCGCGCTGGCGATGTTCGGCGTGCTGCTGGGCGACTCGGCGATCTTTCTGCTGGGCTATCGTTACGGTGCCCGCATTTTGAAGTGGCGCTTTGTGGCGCGCATTCTCACCCCGAAACGTTACCAGCTGGTGCAGGAAAAATTTGTCAGCCATGGCAACCGCATGTTGTTTGTCGGGCGTTTTCTGCCCGGCATGCGTACCACCTTGTACATCACCGCCGGCATCAGCCACCGCGTGTCGTTTTTGCGCTTTCTGCTGATCGACGGGCTGGCCGCGCTGATCAGCGTGCCGTTCTGGGTGTACCTGGGTTACTTCGGCGCCGACAACCACGAATGGCTGATGAAATGGATGGGCCGCGGGCAAAGTAGCCTGTGGGCACTCGTTGGCGTCATCGCAATCTTGGTGCTAGTGCTCTGGTGGCGCCATCGCCGGCGCGATGCTCAGCCTTAATCAGTGATCAGCGGGATCGTGTCCGCGCTTCGCCGCGTACCTTGCTGCCATGCGCCGGTTTAATCGCGCCAGCCATCGAATAGACGGCTGGCGCGAAAGCCTATAACCAGCGGCCGTAGCGTCGGATATAGATCAGTTTCATCAACTGGGTCAACACGCAGTAGGCGAGCACGGTGGCGCCGAGCCAGCCGAAATACACCGGCGGCAATTCGACCATGCCGAGCTTGTGGCCGATGCTGAAATACGGAATCAGCATGCCGATCACGATGATCGCCGTGGTCAGGCCCAGCACCGGCGCCGCCGCATGGCTCTGCAGGAACGGGATCTTGCGCGTGCGGATCATGTGCACCACCAGCGTCTGTGTAAGCAGGCTCTCAATGAACCAGCCGGACTGAAAGAACGACTGATGCGCCGGGCTGTTGGCGCCGAACACGTACCACAGCAGTGCGAACGTGGTCATGTCGAACACCGAGCTGGCGGGTCCAATCCACACCATGAAACGGCCAATGTCGCCGGCGTCCCACTTGCGCGGTTTGCGCAGGTATTCGTCGTCCATGCGATCGAACGGAATCGACAGCTGCGAGATGTCGTACAGCAGGTTAAGCACCAGCACCTGCAGCGGCAGCATCGGCAGAAACGGCAGAAACACGGCGGCAATCACCATGCTCAGCACGTTGCCGAAGTTGGAGCTGGCGGTCATCTTGATGTACTTCATGATGTTGCCGAAAGTGACGCGCCCTTCGAGCACGCCTTCCTCCAGCACCATCAGATTTTTTTCAAGCAGGATGATGTCAGCCGACTCCTTGGCGATATCCGTGGCGGTATCCACCGAGATGCCGACGTCAGCCTCGCGCAACGCGGGCGCGTCATTGATGCCGTCGCCGAGAAAACCGACCGTGTGGCCCAGGCGCTGCAGCGACTTCACCACACGCGCCTTCTGCAGCGGCGACATCTTGGCGAAGATTGTCGTGCGCTCGACCAGCTCGTCCAGCGCCGCATCTTCCAGCGGCTCGATGTCACGCCCCTGCGCCGAGTGCGTCACGTCCAGACCCACCTCGCGGCAGATCTTGCGCGTCACCGCTTCGTTGTCGCCGGTGATCACCTTCACTTCGACGCCGTGATGATGCAGCGCGGCGATGGCAGTAGCCGCGCTGTCCTTCGGCGGATCGAGAAAGGCGAGGCAGCCGATCGCGACCAGATCGCTTTCGTCTTTCACGCCGTAGGTGTGCGTAACCGGCGGCTCCTGCTTGATCGCCACCACCAGCACGCGCAGGCCGTCCTCGTTGAGGCGGCGAGTCATCGCCTTGATCTCGCGGCGGCGCTCGTCGGTCATCGGGACAATAGCGTCGCCGTCGCGCTCGGAGCCGCAGATCGCCAGCATTTCTTCGACCGCACCTTTGCAGATCAGCAGATGCTGGTTATCGCCGTTGCCCAGCACCACCGACATGCGCCGACGCTGAAAGTCGAACGGAATCTCGTCGATAACCCGATAGCGCGCGACGCTGCCTTCCAGGTCGCGATGCTGGAGCACCGCCTTGTCCATCAGGTTTTTCAGGCCGGTCTGGAAATGGCTGTTGAGGTAACCATAAGCGAGCGCGTCCTCGGATTCCTCCCCGTCCAGATCGAGGTGACGTTCCAGCACGATCTTGTCCAGCGTCAGCGTGCCGGTCTTGTCGGTGCACAAAACGTCCATGGCGCCGAAATTCTGGATCGCGTTGAGGCGTTTCACCACCACCTTGCGCTTGGACATCGCCAACGCGCCCTTGGCCAGGTTGGCGGTCACGATCAGCGGCAGCATCTCCGGCGTCAGGCCAACAGCGACCGACAAGGAGAACAGCAGGGCCTCGAAAAAGCCCTGCTTGTACCACTGGATGCCGAGCACGATCGGCACCATCGCCAGCATGAAGCGGATCAGCAGCCAGCTGACGCTTTTCACGCCGCGGTCGAAGCTGGTCTGCACGCGCTGGCCGGTGATCGTGCGCGCGATGGAACCCAGATAGGTGCGCGCGCCGGTCGACACCACCACCGCGCTGGCCGTGCCGCTGACCACGTTGGTACCCATGTAGCAGACGGTCGCCAGATCGAGCTGATTCTCGTGTGTAACCTGGGCCGCATTGGCATCAATCTGCGCCTGCGTCGGCGCAAGCTTTTCCACCGGCAATGACTCACCGGTGAGAATGGCCTGGCTGATGAAGAGATCCTTCGCAGTGAGCAGGCGCAGATCCGCCGGCACCATGTCGCCGGCGGCCATATGCACGATGTCGCCCGCGACCAGCTCGTCCACCGGCACTTCGATGCGCTCGCTGTGACCATCCGAGGCCTTGCGCGTCACGGTGGCGGTATTGCTGACCATCGCCTTGAGGTTTTCGGCCGCGCGCGACGAACGGTATTCCTGACTGAAACTCAGCAACACGCTGATGCCGATCATCACGCCAATGATGATTGGCCCGGACAGATCATCCGGCGTCAGCACTACCTGCACGATCGCCAGGATCACCAGCACGATAATGAAAGGGTTCTTGAAGGCACGCCACAGCTGTCGCGCCCAGTGCGGCGGCTTTTCGTGCGATACCTCGTTGTTGCCGTCGCGGTCCAGCCGGTCGGCAATCTGTTCCTCGTCGAGGCCGGCCGGGCTGGTATCCAGCGAGGCCAACAGCGCCGCGCGCTCGCGGAACGCCTCCTGTGCAACTGCCGCGTGCACGGCCGTTGATCCGCTCTTGCCCGCAGCAGCGGGAATCACTGTCTTGATCATGGTGCTATCCGGGATATTTGAAGAAGCCCGCATCCGGCATCCGGCGGAGGGGCCAGGCCGCGTGCGAGGCACTCGGCTGCTTTGCGACCGTCAGGACGGGCGCCATAACTCGGCAGGACGCGACGCCGCCAATGGCGGAGGCCATGCCTTGCGCATGAAACGCAGCTTCATGCCCTTCTTGATAGCAGAACTTTGTTGCGTTGAGTTTGCAGCGGACCGCGATTCACACGCGCGGCCGCCGCCGCGCGAGCGGCCGACAGATCGGCCGGGCGAGGCGCATCGATGATCAGCGGTTTGACCGCCGGGCCAGCCAGCGGAGCCGGAACGGTAACGGTGCGTACGCCGCGCGACGAGTCACGCCGATCACGCACGACAAAGACGCGCAGGGCGCTCAAAAAACCGGGGGTGCGAAAGAATGTCATCGCCCATCTCCTCGTAAATACGACGCTCACGGCGCCGGGAGAGATGGGCCGGAGTTTCCTAGTCCAGGAAAGCGCCAGCCGACCGCAGGCGGTCGCCGCAGTGAATCAGCTTGTTTTGCAGTGCCGGCATCCGATGCTCGCGGATGTCGACGTTGCGACTAGGGTAAACGTCCATATGCCTTTATTTGTCAGAACTGGGAGCCATGCAGCAAGACGCGCTGCATAGCCCGACTATTTTGCGGCGTTGACGCTTTTGAGTCAACGCGCAAAAGGGCTTTTTGTTTCGAAAGTTGGTACGCCGACGCGACTTCGGTCATGCCTCGCGAATTTCGCTCAACGGGATGGCTGAAACGCTAGCCCTTGCTGTACCGCCGGCCCGATCAGCCAGTGGTCGGCGAGCAGAAAAGCGAACAACGCCATCAGGTAGACGATGGAGTAATTGAATACCTTCATCGCGAAAAACTCGTCCGGCGGCCTGAGCAGGCGCACGGCGTAATACAGAAAACCGGCTCCCAGCACCGCCGCGCCGCCCAGATAGATCAGCCCGCTCATGCCGGTCATGGTCGGCAGCAGGGTCACGATGACTAGCAGCACGGTGTAATAGAAAACGTGCCAGCGCGTATAGACCACGCCGTGCGTGACCGGCAGCATCGGCACCTGCGCGCGGGCATAGTCCTCGCGCCGAAAAATCGCCAGCGCCCAGAAATGCGGTGGCGTCCAGACGAAGATGATCAGGCACAGCTGCAGCGCGAACGGATGCAGCGCATCGGTGACCGAGGTCCAGCCGAGCACCGGCGGAATGGCGCCCGCGAGTCCACCGATCACAATGTTCTGCGGCGTCGCGCGTTTCAGATACGCCGTGTAGACCAAGGCATAACCTATCAGGCCGCCAAAAGTCAGCAGCGCCGTCAGCGGATTGACCAGCAGCGCCAGCACCAGCATCGAGACGATACCCAGCGCAATCGCAAACACCAGCACCTGCCGCGGCGTGAGCTTGCCGGTGGCCAGGGGGCGGCGAGCCGTGCGCGCCATCAGCTTGTCGATGCGCTCGTCGATCAGGTGATTGAACGCCGCGGCCGAACCGGAGGCCATCCAGATGCCCATGGTGCCGAACACCAGCGCGCGCCACGGCGGAATGCCGGGCACCGCGAGAAACATGCCGATCACCGCGCAAAACACCAGTAACGCGACAACGCGCGGCTTGGTCAGCTGCAGATATTCGCGAGCCAGATCCATCTCAGCGTGATTCCGATAAAAGGGTTATTGAGGCATCGTGCCGTGTCTGGGTACGCGCCAGCGCCGCCAGCAGGGTAAACAGCAGCAGCGCCGCCATGCCGTTGTGCGCGGTGGCCACCGGCAGCGGCAGACCAAACACCACGTTACTGATCCCGAGCAAAATCTGCGCGATAAGCGCCAGCACAACGCCCGTCGCGAAAAGACGCAGGCCGCGACGCGCAAGCTTGAACGACAGGAACAGCAGATAACAGAACACCACCAACGCGCCGAGCCGATGCGTCAGCTGGATCGCGCTGCGCGCGGCCATGTCGAGCACGCCACCTTCGTAGTTGACGCCAATGCCGCGCCAGAGCACAAAACCCTGATGAAAATCGGTCGCCGGCATCCACTGGCCGCCGCACTGCGGGAATGCGCCGGCACCGTAACCACAGGCCAGCGCGGCGTAGTTGGCCGAGGTCCAGCCGCCGAGTGCAATCTGACAAAAAAGCAGCACGATGCCAATTACCACCAGCCTGCGCAGATCCGCCAGCCGGTTATCGATCGCGCCAACGCCGGCAAAACGCAGCGCTGCATACGCCAGCAGGGCGAACGTGGTGATGCCGCCGAGCAGGTGTCCCATCACGACCACCGGTTTCAGCAGCAGGGTCACCGTCCACATGCCCAGCATGGCCTGGAAGATGATTACCGCCAGCGCCACCACGCTGATTTTCCACGCGCCCGGCCGCCTCAGCCCCATCGCCGCCCACAGTGGCAGCGCGATGGCAAATAGTGCCAGCAGCGACGACCACTGGCGTTCGCCGTGTATGTAGAGGACGACACCAACTGCTGCAAATACGGCACCGGCAATCACCTCCAGCCGCGCGCTGCGCTTGCGCCCGCACGCCAGCAGGGCGAGCCCCAGCACCAGCACGCCCAGTGTGCCGGCCAGAAAACGATGTACCTGTTCGCGCCAGGCCTTGCTCGCCTCGAACGGCCGATCCGGGAAGGCCGCATCCGCATGCGCCACCGCCCGCGCGTGATGCGGCCAGGTCACCTGGCCGTAGCAGGTTGGCCAGTCCGGGCACGACAGGCCTGCGTTGGACAGGCGCACGAAGGCGCCGAACATCACCAGTCCGAACGCAAATACGGCGGCAAGCAGCGACAAGCCACGCATCAGCCTGAAGAGGGCGGGAGACATCAATGAATGACCTTTTGCAGATCGCGCGCCAGGCCGGCAGGATCGGAGCCGGCAGGATACAGCGAGAATGCGGTGCCGTTGGACTCCACCAGTACCGCGCTGACGCTGTCGGGCGCCATCGGCCGGTAGCTTTCGAGTTTGCTGTCGACATCGCGGCCGATCTGCCAGTAGTTGTCGATCGCGGCCAGACCTTCACCTGCCGGCGGCGAGCCCAGATACAGCAGGCGCAGGCGGGACTGATTGCGGTTGAGCATCACTCGCGCCTTGGCCATCGCCGTGAGATCGTCCAGGCAATGTACCGCGCAACCGGGGCCGGCCAGCGCTACCAGCGTCATGCGCGGCTCGCTATCGCGCCACGCGTAGGGCTGTCCATTGGCCAGCGTGATGCGCAACTTTTCCTCGACAAAATTACGTTGCGGCACGATCGGCTGCCCGTTGCCCTTGCCCGTCGGCTGCCAGCCGGTGAATGTCAGCAGGCCCGCCACCAGAATCGGCGCAGCGAATACCAGCGCAATCAGCACCAGAAAAAACCGGCTTTTGCGCACGGCGGCGGCGTTGGCATTCACGGGAGTGGGTGTGGACATGATGGCAGAGACTCAAACAGTCAAATCAGGTTTTGCGCGAGCGGCGCTTGCGGTGCAGCACCAGCAACAGCACCACGGCGGCCAGCGCAAAGGTGAACCACTGGAAAGCATACGCGCGATGACGCGCCGGCGGCATGGAGGAAAAGTCCAGCGTGTGCACGCGCACATAGATCGACGCCGGGTCGGGGTCGAGCGCCAGCACGCGCGGATACAGCGGACAACCGAGATCGCGGGCCACCTCGACCGGGTCCAGAAAAATGCCGATCTTGGGCCAGTGCGACTGCTGCGCCAGCGCGTTGCCACCCATCTCAAAGCCGATCGGCGGTGGCGGCACGTAAAGCCCTTGCAGCGTCACTTCGGCGTTTTGCAGCAAAGGCAGCTGCGGCGTTCGACCGGTGCCATCGCTCGCCAGAAAACCCATGTCCACCAGCAGCAGCTTTTCTGTAGCGCGCTGCGCGAAGGGGATGAATACCTCCACGCCGCCACGCTCGTCGTGATTGGGATTGTCCAGCAGATAAACGCGATCGGCGAGAAAACGGCCGGTCGCCTGCACGCGAGGAAAGCCGTCTGGCGGCGGCGCATCGGCGACCTTGGCAAAGCTTTGCACGGGCGCCGATGCCGATGCGGCATACCGACGCAGAAGCGCGTCTTTGAAGTCGGCGCGATGCAGCTGCCAAAGGCCCAAACGTATGAAGAGCGCGACGCCAGCCAGCGTCAACAGCAACGCCCACCACGCTGGCCGGCGAAAGCCGCTCACGCGGCGCAGCCTTTAGCGGCCGCTATACTCGGCACGTCGACATGGATCGGATCAGTCACTTGGAAACCATCTACAAATTCGCGCTGGTGGTCGTTCTGTTTGTGGTGATATTCAGCCTCGGCCAGGCGCTGTATTTCATGATGACCGACAAGGACGACGACAAGCGCACGGTATGGGCATTGACGCGGCGCATCGGCCTCTCGCTGTTGTTGATCGCCATGGTCGTGTTCGGCATCTGGATGGGCTGGCTGCACCCGCACGACGTCGGCCAGTGATTATACCGGCCGGCATCATCGACATTCCGGCAACGTGACAAATGGTCCACCGGGCAGGTTTTGCGCGTTATGAAGCCCGCTTCAGCGGACCTCGTAATAGTCGCGATACCAGCGCACAAAGTTCGCCACACCTTCTTCAACGGCTACTTTCGGCGTGTAATCTACCGCTGCAGCCAGCGCCGACACGTCGGCTTCGGTGTCGAGCACATCGCCCGCCTGCAGCGGCAACAGCTCCATCTGCGCCTTGCGACCCAGGCACTGCTCCAGCACCTCGATATAGCGCAGCAGCTCCACCGGCTGCTCGTTGCCTATATTGAAAATGCGGTAAGGCGCCAGGCTGGTCGCGGGATCGGGCTTGGCGCTGTTCCACTGCGGATTGGCCGCTGCCGGATGGTCCAGCGTGCGAATCACGCCTTCAACGATATCGTCGACATAGGTGAAACTGCGCTTGTGATGGCCGTGGTTGAACACCTTGATCGGCTCGCCAGCGAGAATCGATTTAGTGAACAGAAACAGCGCCATGTCCGGCCGCCCCCACGGCCCGTACACCGTAAAAAAACGCAGGCCCGTGCACGGTATGCCGTAGAGATGTGCGTAGCTGTGCGCCATCATCTCGTTGGCTTTTTTCGACGCCGCATAAAGCGTCAGCGGATGCTCGGTCGGCTGGTGTTCGGAGAACGGCATTGACGTGTTGGCACCGTACACCGAGCTGGTCGAGGCAAACACCAGATGCTCGACATCGTGATGACGGCAGCCTTCGATGATATGCAGAAAACCGGTAACGTTGGTCGACACATAAATATGCGGATTCTGTGCCGCATAGCGCACACCCGCCTGCGCAGCGAGATTGATCACGCGCTGCGGCTTGTGCGTGGCGAACGCCGATTCGATCGCCGCACGATCGGCCAGGTCCGCGGCAATATGGGTGTAGTTCGCATGATCCGCGAATCGCGCCAGCCGCGCCTTCTTCAGGTTGACGTCGTAATAGTCGCTGAGGTTATCGATGCCGATGACGTGATCACCGCGCGCGAGCAGGCGCATGGCGACATGCGACCCGATGAAGCCGGCGGTGCCCGTAACTAGAATTTTCATGCCGCTCTTGTCCGTTTCTTGATATGCGTTGCCGCGCAGATAGTTCGAAAGACTGACGGTCATTCAGCCGTCTGGATGGCTCACAGACGGCCATCCACCGAATCACGCGGCAAAACATACTTCACGTCATACAACACCGACGAAGGCTTGCCAAAAGCGCGAATGCCGTCGGCACCCAACGCAACGAACTGGTCATGCCCGACCGCCACGATCACCGCATCATACGCGCCAGCTTCAGGCGCGCCGATCAGGTCGATGCCGTATTCGTGCGTGGCCGCTGCCGCATCCACCCAGGGATCGAATACCTCGATCTGGGCGTTGTAACTGGCCAGCGCCTCGATGATGTCGACCACGCGCGTGTTGCGCAGGTCCGGACAATTTTCCTTGAATGCCAGCCCCAGCAGCAGAATTCGCGCACGCACCGGGTTGATGCCCTTGCATACCATCAGGCGTATCACTTCACCGGCGATGTAATGGCCCATGCTGTCGTTGGTGCGACGGCCGGCCAGAATCACGTCGGAGTAGTGGCCCACCTCCTGTGCCTTGTGCGTGAGGTAGTACGGATCGACGCTGATGCAGTGGCCGCCGACCAGGCCGGGCCGGAATGGCAGGAAGTTCCACTTGGTGCCTGCCGCCTGCAGTACTTCCAGCGTGTCGATGCCGAGCTTGTTGAACAGCTTGGCCAGATCGTTGATCAAGGCAATGTTCAAATCGCGCTGGGTGTTTTCGATGACCTTGGCCGCCTCGGCCACTTTCAGCGAGCTGGCCTTGTGCGTGCCGGCGGTGATGATCGAGCCGTACAGACGGTCAACGAAATCGGCCACCTCGATGGTGGACCCCGACGTCACCTTGAGAATATTGGTCACTCGATGCTGCTTGTCGCCCGGGTTGATCCGCTCGGGGCTGTAGCCGGCAAAAAAATCGCGGTTGTAGACCAGGCCGGACACTCTTTCCAGAATCGGAATGCACACTTCTTCCGTGCAGCCCGGATACACGGTCGACTCGTACACCACGATGTCGCCGGCAGCGATCACCGTTCCGAGCGCTTCGCTGGCCTTGATCAGCGGCGTCAGGTCGGGCCGCTTGGCCGCATCGATCGGTGTCGGCACGGTAACGATATAAACATTGCAGTCGCGTATCTCGTCCAGCACGGCGCTGAAATGCAGTCTGGTCGCGCTGGTCAGTTCATGAGCATCCACTTCCAGGGTGTTATCTACACCACCACGCAGCGCGTCGACCCGCGCCGTGTTGATATCGAAACCGAGGGTTTCATAACGCTTGCCGAATTCAACCGCCAGCGGCAGCCCGACGTAGCCGAGGCCGACAATGGCGATCTTCGCGTTTTCCAGAATCTGCATGAGTCGTATCCCTGAATTCTGCCCAGTTTGGCAGTCCTGTCGCCATCTCACCATCGCTGCACAATCGGCAGTGGCAAATGGATCGACTCCCCTCACCCGAACCCGCTGACTCCGACAAAAAGCCCGCAATTAAGCGGGCCTTTTACGTCGACATAATCCTTGAGGCTGAACTCCGCCTCAGAGAATATAGACAAACATGAAGAGGCCCAGCCAGACCACGTCGACAAAATGCCAGTACCAGGCAACGGCCTCGAAGCCGAAATGGTGTTCCTTGTTGAAATGGCCCTTCAATACCCGCAGCCAGATCACCGCCAGCATGATGGTACCCAGCGTCACATGCAGGCCGTGGAAACCGGTCAGCAGGAAGAACGTCGAGCCATACACGCCACTGTGCATGGTCAGATTCAACTCGCGATAAGCCTCCATGTACTCATGCGCCTGAAAATTCAGAAACAGCGCGCCCAGGATCACGGTCATTCCGAGGAACACCAGGATCTTGCCGCGATGACCGGCACGCAGCGCATGATGCGCAATCGTGACGGTAACGCTTGAGCTGAGCAGGATCAGCGTATTGAGCAGCGGCAAACCCCAGGCGGCCACAGTACGGAACGCGCCGCCGATATGCTCCGGGCCGTTGCCGGCGTTGGATCCCCACGACGCGGCGTAATCGCTCCACAGAAACTCGTGGGTCAACACGCCGTGACCTTCGCCACCTAGCCACGGTATCGAAAACATGCGGATGTAAAACAGCGCGCCGAAGAACGCGCCGAAGAACATCACCTCGGAAAAGATGAACCACATCATGCCCATGCGGAACGAGGTGTCGACCTGATGATTGTAGTTGCCGGCGAGCGACTCGTTGATCACCGAGCGGAACCAGCCGAAAAACATCGCCAGTACGCCGATGACTCCAACCGTCAGCACGGTTCGACCAAAGCCGGCTTCACCCGGCTCGGCGTTCAGCCAGTGCGCGGCACCGAACATCGTGGTGAACATGACTACCGCAGCCACGAACGGCCAGTAGCTTTTGTTCGGAATGAAATACGCCTCGTGCGACTGATCCATCGTGCAAACCCCGTGGACTTCTCTTGATGACCCTGCCCCGCCGTGACGGTGGGGAGCTACCAACTAAAAACAAACTGCGATTGCTGCGATACGACTATTTCATCATCACGATCTGCACAAACGACAGCAGAAAAAACGCCACCACCACCGACACCAGAATGGTGACGGTGCGCCGCACGCCTTTACGGCGTCCTGCGATCTCCTGCTCGGTCAACGGCTGCGTCATCATCAGCGATCAGTCGTTCACGTGGCCGTGCGCGAGATCTTCATCGCGAATCACCGGCGGCACGTCGAAGGTGTGGAAAGGCGCCGGCGACGGCACGGTCCACTCCAGACCCTTGGCGCCTTCCCATACGCGATCGGTGGCCTTCTTCTTCGAGAACCAGATCGCGTGGATCAGCACGCCGAGGAAAATCAGCTGCGAGGCGCCAAACAGGAAGCCGCCAATCGAACTGATCATGTTGAAGTTGGCAAACGCCACGTTGTAGTCGGGAATGCGTCGCGGCATGCCGGCCAGACCCAGAAAGTGCTGCGGAAAGAACAGCACGTTGACCCAGATCACGCTGTTCCAGAAATGCATCTTGCCCCAGAACTCGCTGTACATATGGCCGCTCCACTTCGGCAGCCAGTAATACGTGGCCGAGATGATTGCGAACAGCGCGCCGGTGACCAGCACATAGTGGAAATGCGCCACCACGAAGTAGGTGTCGTGATACTGGAAGTCCGCCGGCACCAGCGCCAGCATCAGGCCGGAGAAACCGCCGATGGTGAACAGGATGACGAACGCGATCGCAAACAGCATCGGCGTCTCGAAGGTCATCGAGCCGCCCCACATAGTGCTGACCCAGTTGAACACCTTAACGCCGGTCGGCACGGCGATCAGCATCGTGGCGTACATGAAGAAGATCTCGGCGCCCATGGGCAGGCCAACCGCGAACATGTGGTGCGCCCAGACGATGAACGACAGGAAGGCGATCGAGGCAATCGCGAACACCATCGCCTTGTAGCCGAAGATCGGCTTGCGCGCGAAGGTCGGAATCACCTCGGAGATAATGCCGAAGGCCGGCAGAATCATGATGTAGACCTCGGGATGCCCGAAGAACCAGAAGATGTGCTGATACAACACCGGGTCGCCGCCGCCGCCCGGATTGAAGAAGTTGGTGCCGAAGTACTTGTCGGTCAGCAGCATCGTCACCGCACCGGCCAGCACCGGCATCACCGCGATCAGCAGGAAGGCCGTGATCAGCCAGCTCCACACGAACACCGGCATCTTCAGCAGATCCATGCCAGGTGCGCGCATGTTGAGAATGGTCGCGATGATGTTGATCGCGCCCATGATCGAGCTGATGCCCATGAGGTGCACCGCAAATACCACGTAGGCCAGGGAACTGCTTTGCAGCGACAGCGGGGGATACATGGTCCAGCCGCCGGCCGGGCCACCGCCGGGCAGGAACAGCGTGGACAGCAGCAGCACGAAGGCGAACGGCATGATCCAGAACGACAGGTTGTTCATGCGCGGCAGCGCCATGTCCGGCGCGCCGACCATCAGCGGAATCATCCAGTTACCGAGGCCGACGAAAGCCGGCATGATTGCGCCGAAGATCATCACCAGCGCATGCAGCGTGGTCATCTGGTTGAAGAAGTACGGTTGCACCAGCTGCAGGCCCGGCTTGAACAGTTCGGCGCGGATCACCATGGCGAAACTGCCGCCGATGAAGAACATCACCAGCGCAAACACGAGATAGAGCGTGCCGATGTCTTTGTGGTTGGTGGACATGCACCAGCGCTGGAAGAAATTCTTCGGCGCGCCGTGGTGATCATCGTGGTGATCATGGGTGGCTGCGTGGGACATGGCCTTGACCTCTAAAACCTGATGGGATGCGACGACATGAGTGACGTGTGCTGAAGCGTACCTAGAAAGCGAAACTCAACCCTGCTTGGCGTCAGCCGATTTGCCCGCAGACGGCGCCGGCGCAATCTGTGCGGTCTTCGGTGCCGCAGCCGTGGATGCGGCAGCTGGCGCGGCCGGCGGATTCGCCTTTGCCTGCTCGTCGGCCAGCCACTTGGCGAAATCAGCCTTCGATTTGGCGACCACCACGATCGGCATAAAGCCGTGATCCTGACCGCAAAGCTCGGCGCACTGGCCGCGGTAGGTGCCCGGCTCCTTGATATTGGTCCAGGCCGCGTTGACGATGCCCGGAATCGCGTCAAGCTTCCAGCCCAGCGCCGGCACCCACCACGAATGGATCACGTCAGCGCCGGTGATGACGAAGCGGATCTTGGTATCGACCGGTACGACCAGCGGTTTGTCGACGTTAAGCAGATAGGTGTTTTCGTCGCCCACCTTGACCGCATACGGGTCCATGCCGGAGCCGAGCTGACGGGTCTGATCGCTCTGCGTATCGAGCTTGGACATAAAGCCAACCTTGCTGATCGGCTTGCCAAGATATTCGACATAATCGTAGCGCCACTTCCACTGATAGCCGGTGACCTTGATGGTCATCTGCGAGCCGGTGGTGTCGGCCCAGGACGTAATGCCACCGGTAGCGAAATACGCCAGCGTGATCAGGATGATCACCGGCACAGTGGTCCAGATAATTTCCAGCCGGGTGTTGTGTGACCACTTCTCGGCCACCGCACCACGCGATTTGCGAAAGCGGAACATCGCGATGAACATCGCGCCGAACACCAAAATACCGATCACCACGCATACGCCGAACGACCAGTTGTTCAGCTCGTACGGCACGTGCGACCAGGTGGATGCGCCGGGCTGCATGTTCAGCTGGTACGGCGAGGGGTCGGCGCTGGCGGCCGTGCCAAACAGGATGGACGCCATGGCCGTCGCTGCCGTGAATGATCGCCTGATGCTGCCAGATGTCATGTGTTGCACCTTTGATGAACCTACTTGCGCGACGGGTCGTTTACGGCGGCCAGCAGCACCCTGAGTTTCTTTGACAGCGCGACGCGTTCCTGCTCCGCCAGAAAAACGCCGATCTCCATTTCCCGTCCGTGCGATGAAAGCAACAAACGATGCCGCCCATGCCCCGGTTCCATCACCACGCGCACCCAGTACGACGGGAACTGCGTCATGCGGCGGCTAGGCAGCAGCTGCACTTCCAACGACGATGCGTCGAGGGTGATGCGCTCGCTGCGATCGCCGGCCCGCCAGGCCACGCTCAACGCACATGCCACGGCAACGGATTCCACCAAGGCGAACAGCGGTGCAAATACATTGCCCTGCCACGCGCCCAGTCCCGCCGTTGTCAACGCCAGCAATGCCAAAACCCCGATCAATCGACGCAGGCCTCGCCGGCTGAGCGCGCGATTGGGCTTGAGCCACATCGTCACGCGCAACAGGTCGTCCGCCACGGGTCGAAGCACGATCATACGGATCCAGCGTGCCAGCAACATCGGGATGATAGGCCCCGGCGCCGCAAGCGGCAAGAATCGGCCGCCGGCGAAATGTGAAATCAGCTATTACCGTGCGCTCCCGCATTCACCGCGAGACCGGCCGGGCCTTCACCCAGGACCGCCCGCGTGCCTGAAATAAACGTCGCCGATGCTTCGCGTGAGCGCGCGCAAAAAAAAGTGGCCGCCGGCGTACAATCCGGCATTTGCCTTTGCACCCGACGGATTCCCCGACATCCCGTGACCCAGCCCATCCTCAGCTCCGAACTCCCCGGCGACCCCACGCCTGCGCGTGCGCGCATCACTGCCGCCTGGCTGCGCGACGAAACCGAAGCGGTCAACGACCTGCTCGCCCAGGCCAGCCTGCCGCCGACCGAGCGCGAAAAAGTCATCGACGTGGCCGCCGACCTGGTCAGCCGGGTGCGCCGGCGGGCGAAGGACCAGAGCGTGGTCGAGTCCTTCATGCGCCAGTACGACCTGTCTAGCGAGGAGGGCGTGCTGCTGATGTGCGTAGCTGAGGCGCTGCTGCGCATCCCGGACAAGGCCACCGCCGACAAGCTGATCCGCGACAAGCTCGGCGACGCCAACTGGAAGAAGCATCTGGGTCAGAGCGAGTCGGTCTTCGTCAACGCCTCGACCTGGGGGCTGATGCTCACCGGGCATCTGGTCAACCTGGCCGAAGAAACGCGCCACGACGTCACCAGCGCGCTGCGCCGGCTGGTCGGCCGCGCCGGCGAGCCGGCAATCCGCTTGGCGGTGCGCCAGGCCATGCGCATCATGGGCCACCAGTTCGTGATGGGTCGCACCATCGACGAGGCGCTGGATCGCAGCGCGAAGAAGGAATATGCGGTCTACCGCTACTCCTACGACATGCTGGGCGAGTCGGCGCTCACCAGCGAAACGGCCGAGCGCTATCAGCAGGATTACCGCGACGCGATCGCCGCCATCGGTCGGCGCGGGCCGTTCGCCAACCACACCGACGCGCCGTCGATCTCGGTGAAGCTGTCCGCGCTGCATCCGCGTTACGAAGTCGCCAAGCGCGAGCGCGCCCGCCGCGAGCTGACTGAAAAGCTGCTCGAGCTCGCGCAGCTCGCAATGAAGTACGGCATCGCGCTGTCGGTCGATGCCGAAGAAGCTGATCGTCTCGAGCTGTCGCTGGACATCATCGGCGACGTGTTTGCGCACCCGTCGCTGCAGGGCTGGAATGGCTTGGGCATCGTGGTGCAGGCCTACGCCAAGCGCACGCCGTTTGTAATCGACTGGCTGATCGAAACCGCCCGCGCCGCCAACCGCCGCTGGTACGTGCGCCTGGTCAAGGGCGCCTACTGGGACGCCGAGATCAAGCGCGCGCAGGAAAACGGCCTGCCCGGCTATCCCGTATTTACGCGCAAGCCGAATACCGACGTGTCCTACCTGGCCTGCGCGCGGCGGCTGTTCGGTGCCGGCAGCGACCTGATCTACCCGCAGTTCGCCACCCACAACGCGCACACCATCGCGGCGATCCATCACCTGGCCCAGGGGCGGCCGTACGAGAACCAGCGCCTGCACGGCATGGGCACCGACCTTTACGCCGAAGTGATCGGCCCGCAGAACTTGAACGTGCCCTGCCGCGTCTACGCGCCGGTGGGCACGCACGAGGACCTGCTGCCGTATCTGGTGCGCCGCCTGCTCGAGAACGGCGCCAACACCAGCTTCGTCAACCGCGTGGTCGACGAGAGCGTACCGGTACGCGAGCTGGTCGCCGATCCGTGCGAAACGGTTCGGTCCTTCACTTCGATCCCGCACCCGCGCATCCCGCTGCCGGTGAATCTCTACGGTGAGAATGCTGCGCTGGCGCCGCATTCCAATGCTATTTCCAGGAAGAATTCCATGGGCGTCAACTTTGCCAACGACAACGAACTCAAAGCCCTGGCCGAGGCAGTAAACGCTGCATGTCCTCAAGGATCAGCCGGCCCGTGGAAGGCCGGACCGCTGGTGCCTGGCGCCAACGCCAGCGGCCCGACCGTGACGGTGACCAATCCGGCCGACCGCCGGCAGACCGTCGGAAGCTACGTCAGCGCCGACAGCGCCACGGTCGATCAGGCCATCGCCAGCGCCGCGGCGGCACAGCCGGGTTGGGATCGCCTGCCGGCGGCCAGCCGCGCCGCGATTCTCGAACACGCGGCCGACCAGCTCGAGGCGCGCCGCGCCGAGTTCGTCGCGCTGTGCGTGCGCGAGGCCGGCAAGAGCCTGCCCGACGCGATCGCCGAGATCCGCGAGGCGGCTGATTTTCTGCGCTACTACGCCACCATGGCGCGCCGGCTGTTCGGCCAGCCCGAGCAGCTGCCCGGCCCCACCGGCGAGAGCAACCAGCTGTTCCTGCACGGCCGCGGCGTATTCGTCTGCATCAGCCCGTGGAATTTCCCGCTGGCGATTTTCCTCGGCCAGATCAGCGCGGCGCTGGCCGCCGGCAACGCGGTGATCGCCAAGCCGGCGGAACAGACCACTTTGATTGGCCATCTAGCCGTCCAATTGCTGCATGCCGCCGGCGTGCCCGCCGACGTGCTGCACTACCTGCCGGGTGACGGCGCCACCGTCGGCGCCGCGCTGACCAAGGACCCGCGCATCGCCGGCGTCGCCTTCACCGGCTCGACCGACACGGCCTGGGCGATCAACCGTTCGCTGGCTGCGCGCAACGCCGCCATCGCCACCCTGATCGCCGAAACCGGCGGGCAGAACGCGATGATTGCCGACTCCTCCGCCCTGCCCGAGCAGATCGTCAAGGACGTGATCGCCTCGGCCTTCCAGTCCGCCGGCCAGCGCTGTTCGGCCGCGCGCATCCTGTTCGTGCAGGAAGACATCGCCGACAAGGTCGTCGCCATGCTCGCCGGCGCGATGGGCGAACTGACTGTTGGCGATCCGGGCCTGCTCAGCACCGACGTCGGCCCGGTGATCGACGAGGACGCGCGCAAGCTGCTGGTCGACCACGCCGCGCGAATGGACCGCGAGGCGAAAAAGATCGGCGAAGTGAAGCTGGACGCCGCCGTCACCGACCACGGCACCTTCTTCGCTCCGCGCGCCTACGAGATCGCCTCGCTCGACGTGCTGCAGCGCGAAGTGTTCGGCCCGATCCTGCATTTGATCCGCTGGAAGGGCAGCGAGCTGGAGAAGGTTGTGGCGCAGATCAACGCCACCGGCTACGGCCTCACGTTGGGCATCCACAGCCGCATCGACGACACCATCGACTACATCAGCAGCCATGCCCGCGTCGGCAACTGCTACGTCAACCGCAACCAGATCGGCGCGGTGGTGGGCGTGCAGCCGTTCGGCGGCGAAGGCTTGTCCGGCACCGGCCCCAAAGCCGGCGGCCCGCATTACCTGCTGCGCTTCGCCAACGAGCGCACGCTTACCGTCAACACCACCGCGGCCGGCGGCAACGCCTCGCTGCTGACCATCGGCGAATAAGCAAACTTTCGCCGGGAAACAAGGCGCCGGGGCCACAGGCTTCGGCGCCTTTTCTTTGCCTCCGCGCAAATGCTGCTGTGCAACCGCAGCGACGCCTGCGGTGTGCTACAGATAACGCCTCCCGCCTATCGAGAACGACCGATGAGTCTCCCCGACGCCAGCCTTGCCGACCGCCTGCAGCAGCTGCGCGCCGCGCACGCGAAAGACCCGACGCCCGCCTGGCCTGCCCGCGCCCATCGACTGCGCGCGCTGGAGACCATGCTCAACGAGCAGCGCCACGCGTTTGCCGCGGCGATCAGCGCCGATTTCGGCCAGCGGCCCACTGAGGAAACTGATCTGCTGGAATTTTTCCCCAGCCTGTCCGCCGTGCGCCACGCGCTGAAGAAAGGCCGCGGCTGGATGCGCCCGCAGCGCTCGCTGCCGGGCCTGACGTTTCTGCCGGCACGCAACGAGATGATCCCGCAGCCGCTCGGTGTGATCGGCATCATTGTGCCGTGGAACTACCCGCTCTATCTGGCTGTCGGCCCGCTGGTCGACGCGCTGGTCGCGGGCAATCGCGCAATGGTGAAAATGAGCGAATTCACGCCGGGCTTTTCGGCGCTGTTCGCCGAGCAGATCGGCAAGTATTTCCGGCCGGACGAAGTCACCGTGGTCACCGGCGATGCCGACGTGGCGCAGGCGTTTTCGGCGCTGCCGTTCGACCATCTGCTGTTCACCGGCTCCACCGCCGTGGGCCACCATGTGATGCGCGCCGCCGCCGCCAACCTGACGCCGGTGACGCTGGAACTAGGCGGCAAGTCGCCAGCGATCATCGGCCCCGGCGCACGCTTCGACAACGCGGTGGAGCGCATCCTGTTCGGCAAGCTGGTCAACGCCGGACAGACCTGCATCGCGCCGGATTACGTGCTGCTGCCGCGCGCGCGCATGGCCGAATTCATCGACGCGGCCAAGCGCACGGTGGCGAAAATGTATCCGCAGCTGGCGCAGAGCAAGCAATACGCCAGCGTCATCTCCGATCGCCAGTACGCGCGCCTGGTCGGCCTGCGCGACAAGGCCGTGGCGGCCGGCGCCACGGTGCATCTGCTAGGCGACGCGCCGGATGACGCCTCGCGTCGACGCCTGTCACCCCAACTCGTCAGCGACGTCAGCGACAGCATGGACATCATGCGCGACGAGATCTTCGGCCCGCTGCTGCCGCTGCTGCCGTACGACTCGATCGACGAAGCGGTCGCGTATGTCGCCGCCCATCCGCACCCGCTGGCGCTGTACCTGTTCGAGGAAGACGGCGCGCTGATCGACTCGGTACTGACGCGCACCGTGGCCGGCGGCGTCAGCGTCAACGACACGCTGTACCACATCGCCCAGCACGGCCTGCCGTTCGGCGGCGTCGGCCCGTCGGGTATGGGCGGCTATCACGGCGAAGCGGGCTTCCGCACGTTCTCGCACATGAAGCCGGTGTTCCGGCAGGCGCGCCTGAACGGCGCCGGCATGCTCGGGCCGCCGTACGGGGCGTTTTTCCATCGCATGGTGGACATGCTGATCAAGCGCGGCTGATTGAGTATTCAGGGCGATGGCGCGCCGCGGTGGTCATCGCCAAGTTGCGGCCATGGGGCGCTCAGCGGAGCAAGCAACGAACGGCTGGCGCTGTTACGCTCTCACCTCGCCTTGAGCAGCACGACCGATGTTTGCAGAACCAAGAGGTACGGCCATGCAATGTTTCGTCTACGCCAGCCTGCGCAAAACCGACAGCTACGTGTGGCTCGCCCGCCGCGACGGCTTCGACGTGCTGTCCGAATCCCTGATGCTGCTGCTGGGCGAATTGCGCTTCGTGGTCGAGGTACATCTCGACGAGCAGCGCAAGCTTCCGGTGGAAGACACCGAGCAGGTGCTTGACCATCTGCGCACGCAGGGCTGGCACCTGCAGCTTCCGCCGCAACAGACGCTGGCCGTCGCCAATCATCCCGCCTACCGGGAAGCGGCAACGCGGGACAATCAGGACGATTGAGCCCGCCGTCGACCGCCTTCCAGAAGATCGCTGAAAATTACTGCGGGCGTTAACGCCAGGTTACCGTCTCGAGTCGCAACGATTTCTATACTGTCGGCATGACCCAGCCCAAATCGCGTCGCCGCCCCCTCGTGCAATCTTTTGCCTGGTTCATTCCGGGATGGCTGGCGATCGCCGCAGCGGGGTTCGTCACCCATCCGCTCACCTTGATTCCGCTGCTGCTGGCCAATGCGTTGACCATGGCAGCGATTTGCCATGCGATCGGTTTCGATCCCGAGCCGCATTTCGGCCGCACGGTCTTGCGCCGTGGCGCGGCCCATCTGGTGATGTTTACCGGCTATACCGTGCTGGTGTTTTTGCTGGTGGCATGGCCGATGCTGCAGCTGAGCCAGGAACCCAGCCTCGGCGCGGCACTGGCACTGGCTGCGGCGCTGGTCGTTGCGCTGGCCGCGCTGTGGCGACTGTGGCCCGCGTTCGGACTGGTGTTCGTCTGGGATGATGCCTACCCGGCACAACGCGACAGCTCGTGGATCTTTACCGCGACCCGGCGCAGCTTCGCGTTCGGTCGGCACCTGTCGCATGAGGAGCGTTTTTTCAGCCATTTCCTGCCAGCGGCACTGTCATTGCTGGTACTGGCTTTCGGCCTGGTGGCGTTGACCGGCTTGTACGGCATGCTGCCGGCCGAACCGCGCATCGCGGCGCTGGTCATTTACGGCGTGGTGCTGCTGCCGCTGGGTTGCCTGATTATCGCCAATCGGACCCTGCATGCGCTGCTGCGGGCGCGGCACAGCAAGCAGCGGAACGTCGTCACGCCCACTGCCGTCGCGAAAAAATCGCCGCCGATTCCCGTGGTGTTGAACGAGCAGGAACGGACGGCCGGCACGCCCGAACAGGCGCTGTCCCTGCTCATGGCCACGCGCGATGGCGATATCGAGCGCGCGCTGGCACTGGTCGAGGCCGGTGCCGATCCGGACACCGCTCCGGTCGCCGGTGATCGCGACCAGCGGCCGGTGCTGATGCTTGCCGCCTTGTTGCCGGACACACGACTGCTGCGCGCCCTGATCGCCAAGGGCGCCGACGTCAATCGCGCCAGCGGCGGCATCACGCCGCTGCTGGCGGCGACTCGCGACAGCTGGCACGGTCGCGCCGAAGCGGTCATGACCCTGCTCGCCAACGGTGCCAATCCGCTGGCCGCGGACGCCGAAGGCAGCACGCCGCTGCACGGGGCCGTGCTCAGCGCCGATGCCGGCGTGGCAGCGATGCTGCTCGATGCTTCGGCGCCGATCAACGCGCTCACCCGCTCGGGCGTCAGTCCGCTTGCCGTTGCCTGCCGCGCCGCCAACTGGCCGCTGGCGAAATTTCTGCTGGAACACGGCGCCAAGCCGACGCCAGCCAACGGCGAACCCGCGCTGGTCGCCGCCGCCGGCATTGCCGATGACGACGTCACCGGCGTCAAGCTGCTGCTCAAGCATCGGGCGGCGGTCAACGCCGTCGACGCCCGCCATCGCAGCGCCTTGCTGAGCGCCGCCGCCGAAGGCCACGAGCAGATTGCCCGTGCGCTATGCGCAGCCAATGCCGACATCACGCTGACCGACCATCGCGGCAGCACCGCCCTGATGGAGGCCGCCCGCGCCGGCGCCGGCGGCATCGTGCAGCTGCTGGCCGATGCACAGCCCGATGCGCGCGCGCGCGATCACCACGGCCGCGATGCACTGACGCTGGCCTGCCAGTCACCGCGCGCCCGCGGCGAAACCATCAGCGCCCTGCTGGCGCTCGGTGCCGAACCGAAAACGCCTGGCAGCGACGGCCGCAGCGCGCTGGACCACGCCGCCGCGGCCGGCCGCTGGGACCTGGTTGCCCTGCTCGATCCGGATACGCCGCTGCCGGCGAGCCACAGCCGCGACGTGCTGACGGAAGGCGCGGATACGCCGGCGCACCTGCTCGATGCGCTGCGCTTTGCGCACTGGGCCGTAGTATCCAGCTTCGCCGAACGCGCGCGCGAATGGCCGCAGGCGCAGCTGGCGCAGCTCTACCTCGACCTGGCCACGCCCGGCCTGAGCCCGGCGCGGCGCTGGTTGCTCGAACATGGCCTCGACGCCGAGGCGCGGCTGCCACCGCAACTGCCCGATGACGCCGAGATCGCGCAGGCCGACACGACTCCCGCACTGCCGCCGCTCGGACGTCGCTTGTTCGACGCGCTATTGCAACAGTTGCCGACCTCGACGGAAGCGCTGGACGATTTGCTGCAGGCCGGCGCCAGCCCCGCCGGCGCCGGCCTGCTGGCGCAGGCACTGGCCCGGTTGAGCGGATCGGACGGCTGCGAGGCGCTTCCGCTGAATCTGCTCGAACGCGGTGCCGATCCGTTCGGTGTCGATGCGCGCGAGCGCACGCCCGTACATCTGGCCACGATCAATGGCCAGTCGACGCTGCTGCAGAAACTGCTTGAGCGCGGCTGCGACCCCAACACGCGTGACCGCGACGGCCGTACGCCCTTGTTTGCCGCACTCGAGCACGGCGACGTTGCGCTACCGCTGGTGCGCGCCTTGATTGCCCACGGTGCCAACCCGGAGGCCGCCGATACCAACGGAGAGACGCCGCTCGGTCTGGCGCTCGAGCACCCCGCGGTAGAGCGCTGGCTGGACTGGCACGACTGGCCGCGCCCGCGGCGCCCGCTGCGCGCCGACGATCTTCCGGGAGCGGCAGCGGCCGGCTCGCTGGTCACGGTAGAGCGTTTGCTGGAACTGGGTTTTGCAGTCGATACCCAGGATGCCCAGGGCGCCACGGCGCTGCTGCGCGCCTGCGGCGCCGGGCATCGCGAGATAGCGGCGTGTTTGCTCGACGCCGGCGCCGACACGTCGCTGGCGGCCAGCAGCGGCATCACGCCGCTGGCCGCGGCCGTCGCCGCACGACGCGAACCGCTGGTAGCACAGCTGCTGGCCGCCGGTGACGTTGATCAGCGGCTGCCCAACGAGACCACGGCCTTGATGGTCGCCGCGGCGATGGGCTACCCGGAAATCGCCGAGGCTTTGCTCGGCGGCGGCGCTGACGTCAACGCGATAGATGCCGCCGGTCGCAACGCGCTGCACGCCGCGGCGCAGTTCGGCTTTGAACACAACGACAGCCTGCGCGCGCGGCGCTTGTTCGACAGCCTGCTCAAGCACAAGGCGGACATCAACCACGCCGACAACGAGGGCAAGACGCCGCTGCTGCTGCTGCTCGGCGCGCACTTGCGACCGGGCACCGATTGCGACGCGACGCATATCGGCGCACTGGTGCCACTGCTGCTGGATGCCGGTGCCAAGGTCGAGCACGCCGATCAACGCGGCGTCACCGCACTGCACGCTTGCGCCATGCACGCCCTGCTGCCACCAGCGCGGGTGCTGCTGTCGCGTGGCGCGGATCGCCTGGCCACCGATGCATTCGGCCGCACCGCAGCGGACGTGGCGCGACAGGTCGGTTATGTCGACATCGCGCACGAGCTCGCGCCGCGCGTTGGCGCGATTCCCAGCGTGCGGCAGACGCTGCGCCAGCCGGCGCAGCCTTCCGAATAATCAAAACACCGAGTCAGCGCTTAGCTCGGTAAACGTGGTCGACCCGGCAGGTCGCGCGTTGTGACGTGATCAATCTTCCGCGCTGAGCGGCTTGTTGCTGTCGCGCTGACGCTGGCGTTCGGCGCCGGGTTCGGCATCGGCCTCGAACAGCTGCTGCAGGTCGGACATCGCGTCGCGATTGCTCTGGATCAGCTTGGTCTCGTCGTCGTAAACCAGCGCCTGCTTCTTCAGCACGTCTTCGTCGTAAAGGCGAAAGCGCTCCACCCGATCGACCGCCAGCTCATGCGAAAGGCCAAGCGCCTCGAGCGTCTTGCGCGTCATCTTGAGGCTGGAGTGAAACGTCTCGCGCACCGGCTCGTCGATGCCCATGTCCATCAGCCGGAACACGTGCTGGCGGTTGCGCGCGCGTGCGACGATTTTCAGATGCGGGTACTGCCGTTTGACCAATCGCGCCGTGCGCAGGCTGGTTTCGGGATCGTCCGTCGCCAGCACGAACACCTCGGCCTTGTCGGCCTGCGCGGCGCGCAGCAGTTCGGGGCGGGTCGGGTCGCCGTAGAAGATATTGATGGTGCCGAAGCGACGCGATGCATCCACCTGGTCCACTGAATGCTCCAGCGCCACGAACGGGATGCCTTGCGCGCGCAGCACGCGGGCAATGATCTGCCCCATGCGACCGAAGCCGGCGATGATCACGCGCGGTGGATCGGTATCGATGGTGTCGTACTCGCGCGTCGGCTTTTTCGGTTTGACGTTAAGCATCTTGGCCGCCAGCACCACCAGCAACGGCGTCGCCGCCATCGACAGCGTGATTGCCAGCACCAGCGCGTCGCGCTGGCCACTCTGGATCAGCTGCTGATCGGCCGCCTGCTTCAGCAGCACAAACGCAAACTCGCCGCCGCTGGCCAACAACACCAGCAGGCGCAGACTGTCGGAACGATTGAGCCCGGCGGGCAGCCGCGCCAGCGGCCACAGCAGCAGGCTTTTCAGCACCAGCAGGCCAAGCACAAGCTCCGCCACCAGCAGCGGCTGCCGCAGCAGCAATGACAGATCCATCGACATGCCGACGCTGATGAAAAACAGGCCCAGCAGCAGGCCTTTGAACGGCTCGATATTCGATTCCATCTCATGCCGGTATTCCGAATCGGCCAGCAGCACGCCGGCCAGGAAAGCACCAAGCGTGGCCGACACGTGCGCCAGCTCCATCACCAGCGCTGTGCCCATCACCACCAGCAACGCGGTGGCTGTGGACACTTCCACCGAATCGGTTTTTGCGACAAAACGAAACACCGGCCGCAACAGATAGCGCCCGCCGACGACCACCGCGAGAATCACCCCGACCGTGCGCATTACGCTATGGCTGTCGATCCCGTGCGTGCCTGACGACGACGCCAGCAAGGGCACCGCCGCGATCAGCGGAATCGCCGCCAGATCTTGAAACAGCAGAATCGAGAACACCTGCCGGCCATAGGCCGAACCGGCCTCTTTGCGCTCGGCCAGTATCTGCAGGCCGAACGCGGTGGATGAAAGCGCCAGGCTGCCGCCAACAATGGCCGCCGCGCGCCCGGTCAGGCCAAACAGGTAATAGCCCACCGCGCCAATGGCCAGCGCCGCGCTCAGTACCTGCAGAATGCCGATACCGAATACGGAGCGCCGCATCACCCACAGACGCTGCGGCGAAAGTTCCAGGCCGATGACAAAAAGCATCAGCACCACGCCGAACTCGGAGATGGAGGACACGCCTTCGGTATCGTTGATCAGGCCAAGCAGCTGCGGCCCGATCACGACGCCGGCAATCATGTAGCCCAGTACCGAACCCAGCCGAAAACGCTTGGTCAGCGGCACGGCGATCACCGTCGCCAGCAGGAACACCACCGCAGTTTTCAGAAATTGAACGCTATCCACCCGTACACGACTCCATTGACCAGCTTTGATTATTTCACGCGGGCACCGGCTCTGCCGGACAACCCGCCGTTGCCTTTGACGCAGGCGACAAGCGCGCGACGGCAACCGAAATGATCAGGCCCGCACGTGGCGGGCCTGATCGACAACATATGCCTAGCGCGAAACACCGACTACTTTTTTGGCGCTTCCTTCAGGCCACGATTGATCAGCATCGGTTCGATGCTCGGCGCCTTGCCGCGCCAGGTCTCGTACATCTTTTCGAGATCCTCGGTATTGCCGCGCGACAGCACCATCTGGCGGAAGCGATCGCCGTTATCGCGGGTCAGACCGCCGTGATCGGTAAACCACTGGAAGCCGTCGTCGGCCAGCATCTCGGTCCACAGATACGCGTAGTAGCCGGCCGCATAGCCGCCGCCCCAGATGTGCGAAAAGTAGCTGGAGCGATAGCGCGGCGGCACGTAGCTGAGATCGATCTTGTCATCCTTGAGCGTCTTCGCCTCGAAGGCGTCGGCGTCCTGCTTCGGTGCGTCGGCGGCCAGCGTGTGCCAGCCCATGTCGAGCAGCGCTGCCGACACCAGCTCGGTCATGTCGTAGCCCTTGTTGAAGTTGGCCGCTTTCTTGATCTTGTCGACCAACGGCTGCGGCATCGGCTCGCCGGTCTTGTAGTTCTTGGCGTAGTTGGCGAACACCTTCGGATCGGAGGCCCAATGCTCGTTGAACTGCGACGGGAACTCGACAAAGTCACGTGCCGTGTTGGCGCCGGACAGCGACGGGTACTTGGTGTCGGCGAACATGCCATTCAGGGCATGGCCGAACTCGTGGAACATCGTGACCACGTCGTCGAACGACAGCAGCGCCGGCTGGCCCGCGGCCGGCTTGGTGAAGTTGGCCACGTTGTAGATCACCGGCTTTGCGCCGAGCAGGGTCGACTGGGTGACGAAGTTGCTCATCCAGGCGCCGCCGTTCTTGTTGTCGCGCTTGAAGTAGTCGCAATAGAACAGCGCCATCGAAGTGCCGTCCTTGTCGAACACTTCGAACACGCGCACGTCCGGCTGATACACCGGAATGTCCTTGCGCTCCTTGAAGGTCAGGCCGTACAGCTGGTTGGCGGCGTAGAACACGCCGTTCTGCAGCACGTTGTCGAGTTCGAAATACGGCTTGATCTGCGACTCGTCGAGGTTGTACTTGGCCTTGCGCACCTGCTCGGAGTAATGCTCCCAGTCCCAGGCGGCGACCTTGAAGCCGCCCTTCTGCTGGTCGATCACGGTCTGGATATCCTTCGACTCACGTTCGGCACGCGCTGTCGCGGCCGGCACCAGGTTCTGCATGAACTTGATCGCGGTATCCGGCGTCTTCGCCATCTGGTCGTCGAGCGTCCACGCCGCGTAGTTCGGATAACCCAACAGCTTGGCCTGCTCGGCGCGGATCTGTGCGATGCGCTCGATCATGTCCCGGGTGTCGTTCGCATCGCCTTTCTCGGCGCGATTCCACGAGGCGTTGAACAGCGCCTCACGCGTAGCGCGATCGTTGATGTCCTGCAGCGCGGGCTGCTGCGTGGTGTTTTGCAAAACCACGACCCATTTGCCATCGACCTTGCGCTCTTTCGCCGCACCGGCGGCGGCAGCGATATCCCCCTCGGACAGGCCATCGAGCTTGGACTTGTCGTCCACCACCAGCGCACCGGCCTTGGTCGCGGCCAGCAGCTTGTTGCTGAACTGCGTGCTGAGGGTGGATTCCTCCTTGTTGAGGTCCTTCAGCTTGGCCTTGTCGGCGTCGGAAAGCTTGGCACCGCCGCGAACGAAATTCTTGTAGGTCACTTCGACCAGGCGCAGCGACTCGGGGTCGAGCTTGAGCGAATCGCGCTGGTCGTACACCGCCTGCACGCGGGCAAACAGCTTGCTGTTGAGGGTGATCGCATCGCGATGCGCCGCGAGCTTGGGCGCTTCTTCTTCCTCGACTTTCTGCAGCGTATCGCTGGTGTTGGCCTGCGCCACGCCTTCGAAGGCCATCATCGCGCGGGTCAGCAGCACGCCGGATTTCTCCATCGCCACATAGGTATTGTCGAAGGTCGGCGCATCCGGGTTGTCGGCGATCTTTTCGATCTCGGCCAGATGCTGCTTCATGCCTTCCTCGATCGCCGGCTGATAGTCCGCCTCGGTGATCTTGTCAAACGGCGGCGCCTGGAAGGGCAGCGTGCTCGCCTCGAAAAGGGGATTCGCGCTGGCCGCCGCTGCGGGTGCCGATGCTGCCGTGCTGGCCTGCGCCACGGTGGCTGCAGCGGCCGGCGTTTGTTTGGCCGAATCGTCGGGCGACGACGACGAACAGGCGCTCAAAGCGATGGAAGTGGCAATAACGATCATGCGCAGACGAAGCATCCAGAATCCCCAGTGGCACGCCGACGCGCGGCGCAGGTAATGTCAGCTCCCGACTGTACTGACACCTGCGCGTTTTTTCCAAGGGCTTCTTGGGGGTTGCCTAGATGGCGAATGTCGCGCCTGGCTGGATCACCGCGGCAACGTTGAGACGGGAGTTGCCGCGCGGATGCTCAGCCAGCGCGCATGTCACGCAATTGCCAGGCACTTCCAATCAACAGGTTCAGTCGTTGGCGCACGATGCTCATCGGCAAGCTCGTGAGCAGCTCGACCTCGACGTGCAGGTCGACCACTTTGGCACTGACTTCCGCGCCTGCGTCGATTGCCGCCAGGCCTGAATCGACCGCATCGGGATCGGGCTGCGCGGCGCGCCAGCGGTCGAACAAACTGCTGTCGCGCAACGCCTGTTGCAGGGCGGCCGCGAAATCATCGGGACCGGCACCGTCAAAGGCAAAGCGCTTGTCGCTGCCCCGCGCGCTGGCAAAATCGGCAATGGAAAGGTAGTAGTGACTGCGTGCCATGAGGCCTCCGGTACGTTGAGTAGCGTTACGCTGTGGCCGCCATCGGAACACGCGCCACGTGAAGGCTCAGCCCAGCGCGAGCACCGCGGCCTGCAGGCAGGTCGCCGCCTGCTCGGGTGTCACGCCATGCGGCAACACGCCAAGACAGGGCACCGGCATCAGCGCGCGCAGCGTCGCCAGGTTTTCGTCCAGCGCCAGCATGTGCGGATCGATGCCGTTGCCGATCCAGCCGAGCAGCTCGCAACCGTCGGCCTGGATGACCCGCGCGCTCAACAGGGCATGATTGATACAACCCAAACGCAGGCCGACGACCAGGATCACCGGCAGTTTCCACTGCCTGGGAATTTCCGCGGCCGAAAGACTCATCGACAGCGGTACCCGCCAGCCGCCGACGCCTTCGACAACGACGCGTTCGTGACTGGCCAGCAACTGATCAAACGCGGCGCGCAGCGGCGGCAGCGTAATCTCGACACCATCGTGCGCGGCGGCCAGATGCGGCGACAGCGGATCGACCAGGGCGACCGGGTTGATCAATGCGTAATCCACCGTGGCGCTGCCGGCAGCCTGCAGTGCCAGTGCATCCTCGTTGCGCAACCCTTGCGGCGTTGGCAGGCAGCCGCTAGCCACCGGCTTCATGCCACAGGTGATGTTGCCGGCATCGCGCAAGGCATGAATCAACGTACAAGCGGTGTGCGTCTTGCCGATACCCGTGTCCGTACCGGCAATAAAAACGGCCTTCTGAATCAAACCATGCCTCCTTCTTGATAGCGCCGCCGGGCAACACGCAGCACTGGCCCGGTCAGCATCAGCAGAAAATATAAATAGCCCGGCAGCGCCCAAAGCGCGGCCGGCGTGCTGTCGGGCAGACAGATGGCGACGATGGCAGAGATCAGCCCGACCGCTGCCGGCATGCTCCACGTCACCGCTTCCATACGCGGCTTCAGCGCATCGTGGCCGACCGCCAGCGCCTGCGCGGCGGCATGTCGAAACAGCAAAACCAGCGTGCCTGACATGCAAGCGTAAGCGAAGCCGTAGCAGGCGAACACGGCCCGCACATCGGTCGGCGTGCGCAACACGAAATCCGGCGAGAGCAAGCCGTTGCTCAGGGCGTTGCACAAGCTGGCGTAGACCATGTGCACGGGATAGACAAAGATCAGCGCAAAAAACACCAGCACCAGCGACAGCAGCAGGCCGCGCCGCGTGTTGGCGTGGCATAGCTGGCGCCAGCGCACGTGGGCGTGCCACATCAGCGCGATCTGGATAAAGCACAGTGCGGAAGCAGGGATATCGCGCAGCAGCTGCAGCAGCTTTGCGCTGCTATCGGGAATCGATTCGCCACCGATCGCCAGCAAGGTCAGCGTGAAGGCAAATGCGCCATCGACGAACGCATCCAGCCTGCCTGCTTCGATGCCCTCGCGCTGCTCGGTAAAGCTCATCGCCGCTACTCCGTGGGTGGCACGGGCATAATACGTATCTTTAGCGCACAGACACCCGCCATGTTCGAAACCACCACCGTCGCCTACGCCAGCAAACGCGAACAATACAAAGACCTGGTCACGCAGGCGCGCGGCCTGATGCTGGGCGAGCCCGACATGATCGCCAACGCCGCCAACTTCAGCGCGCTGATCTTCAACAGCCTGCCCGACGTGAACTGGGCCGGCTTCTACTTGTTCGACGGCAGCGAACTGGTGGTTGGCCCGTTTCAGGGCAAGCCGGCCTGCATCCGCATTGCGCTGGGTCGCGGCGTGTGCGGCACCGCGGCGCAGGATCGGCAGACGCAGCTCGTGCGCGACGTGCACGCCTTTGACGGACATATCGCCTGCGACGCCGCTTCGCAGTCGGAGATCGTAGTGCCGCTGATCAAGGCCGACGGCAGCCTGCTCGGTGTGTGGGATGTCGACAGCCCGCTGATCGATCGCTTCGACGACGAGGACCGCGCCGGCATGGAAGCCTTGTGCGCGGCGTTCATGCAAACCTTGCCGCACTGATGCAGCACAACGCGGCTTTAGCCCACTAGCGCGCGCCGAGAATCCGCGGCGTGCGCAGCAGGGTCATCACCGCCTCGCGTGCCTCGTCCACACCGGTACCAGCCGACGAGGAAAAAATCTGCGCGGTCGCGTGCAGACCGTCGCTGACGAACTGCTTGCGCAGCGTGGCCAGTGCCTGGATCGCCTGATTGCGCGACAGCTTGTCGGCCTTGGTCAGCAGCAGGTGGCACGGCAGCTGCGTGGCCAGACAAAACTCCAGCATCTGCCGATCGAACTCTTTCAGCGGATGGCGGATATCCACGATCAGCACCAGCCCGCGCAGGCTCGCGCGCTGATGCAGGTAAGCATCAATCTCCAGCTTCCAGTGTTCGCGCATCTCCAGCGGCACCTTGGCATAGCCGTAGCCCGGCAGATCGATCAGCCGGATATCCAGCGGCGGTTGGCCGTGCGCCTGGGTCGGCGGTGGCAAGCTGAAGGCGACCATCTGCTGCGTGCGGCCCGGCGTCTTCGATGTGCGTGCCAGTCCCTTGTGGTTGCTCAGCGCATTGAGCGCGCTGGATTTGCCGGCGTTGGAGCGGCCGGCGAATGCCACTTCGGCGCCTTGGTCGGCGGGCAATTGGCTAATGCGGTGGGCAGCGAGCACAAACTGCGCGCCTTGCAAGGGATTGGACATGGGAATGGTTTGACCAAGTGGCGGTGGCACAGGGATAATTCGTGGGTTAATGCCTGTTGCAGACCAAATGGCCGCACGCTGCGGCAGTGTTCGCACGTTTCTCGGGAGTCAAGTGTATGAGTTTTCGCTCCGCTGGTTTTCGGAACGCTGTTTTCGGGTCCGCCACCGCCGCTCTTTTTGTGCTGACCTCCGGCGCAGCCATCGCCCAGGCAAAGGCATCAACAGCGAAGTCGACGCCTGCCCCGGCGGCCTCCACGGCTGCCGCGCCAGCCAATGCAAGCACCATGGCGAAGCCAGCCGAATCCTCCAGCGCCGCGGCCTCGACCGCCGCCACCGCGCCGCCGTCGGTCAGCACGGCCGGCGCGCCAGCAGCCGACGTGGCGCTGAAGCCCGGCGACGCGACAGCCGGTCAGGCCAAGGCCGCCGTCTGCGGCGCATGTCACGGAGTCGATGGCAATTCGACGGACCCGCAGTATCCGAAGCTGGCCGGCCAGAGCGAGGCGTATATTGCCGATCAACTCGCTGACTTCAAGGCCGGCAAGCGGCAGAACCCGATCATGCTCGGCATGGCCACGCCGCTGTCGGAGCAGGACATGCATAACGTCGGCGCGTACTTCGCCAGCAAAGTGTCGCTGCCCGGCGTGGCCGATCAGGCGCTGGTTGACCATGGCCAGACGCTGTTCCGCGAGGGCGACGCCCAGCGCGGCATTCCGGCGTGCATGGCGTGCCACAGCATCGACGGTCACGGCAACCCCGGCGCACGCTATCCGCAGCTTGCCGGTCAGCATGCGCAGTATGTGCAGGCCAAGCTGAAAGCCTGGCACGACGGCACCACCTGGGGCGACAGTGCCCACGCGCAGATCATGCCGTCGATCGCGCAGAAGCTCGAACCGAACGATATCGCTGCACTGGCCAGCTATGTCGAAGGCCTGCACAGCACCGATACCACGCCGGTCACCACCGCTCCCTGATCGACTTGCGCCGAACTTGCATCGGCGCTGGTGGTCCCACGCTTTACCGGCGCAAGCCTCCCCCGCTTTGCGCCCATCCGATTCGAGGTTTGCCATGCTGAAACGTTTACCGATCCTGTGTGCCTTCGTGCTTGCCCTTGCCGGCTGCAGCCACGGTAGCGACAACGCTGCCGCATCCTCCACAGCATCGACGCCCGCCGTATCCACCACGGCGCCGGCGGCAGCAAGCACTTCACCGGCGCCTTCAAGCAGCGCGCCAGCGGCCGCCGCCAGTGCCGCGTCCGCGGCCAGCGCGCCGACGTCGCCAGTGGCAGACGCCAAACCCGCCGCGCCGTTTGTCGACAACGGCAAATGGGTCGAAGGCAAAAACTATTTCCTGATCGATCCCGCGCAGCCGACCAGCCACCCCGGCAAGGTCGAAGTGACCGAGGTGTTCTCGTACGCCTGCCCCGCCTGCAACTCGTTCCATCCAACCATGGATCAGCTGGTCAAGAATCTGCCTTCCAACGCGGTGGTGCTGTATCTGGCGGCGGCGTTCCGGCCCGACGAAAACTGGCCGCTGTTCCAGCGCGCGTACTATGCCGCGCAGGCGCTGGGCGTCGCCGACAAAACCTACGATGCGATGTTCGATGCCGTGTGGAAGACCGGCGAGCTGGCCAGCTATGACCTGCAGGCGGGCAAGCTCAAGCCGCAGGAAGCGTGGCCGACCATCGACGATGTGGCAAAGTTTTACGCCAAGTACGGCATCGACCCGAAGCAGTTTGTCGGCGTGGCCAACTCCTTCAGCATCAACACGCAAATGAAGCGCGCGGATGATTTGATGAAAGCCTACGGCGTCGACAGCACGCCCGGCCTGGTGGTCAACGGCAAATACCGCCTTGATCCGCGCAGCGCCGGCGGCGGTCCACAGACCATTGAGTTGGTCCAGTGGCTGGTTGCCAAGGAAACCGCAGGCAAGTAAGCCTGCTGCGAGCAAGCCGTCATTGTCCTGATTGTCCAACTGATTCCCCCGGTGGCCGCGACCACCACGCCAAGAGAAATGCCATGCTCAAGCGCTTTACCCGTCTGCGTACGTTGACCCTGCTCGGTGGATTGCTGCTGGCCACCGCCTGTACCGCGCAGTCCAGCGCCGGCACACCGGACACTTATACCGAAGGCAGCCAGTTCGTCACGCTGCCGGCACCGAATCAGCGCTACAGCGCCGACGGCAAGGTGGAAGTGGTCGAAGTCTTTTCCTACGGCTGCATTCACTGCGCGCACTTCGCACCGATCGCCGAAAACCTGCGCAAGGAGCTGCCGCCGGGTGCGGTATTCAAGCTGTTGCCGGCGCCGTTCAGTGCCGAATGGCTGCCGTTCGCGCAGGCTTATTACGCGGCCAAGCAGCTGGGCGTGGTCGACCGTACGCACCTCGCGTTGTTCGACGCCAAATTCAACCAGCATTACCCAATCAATACGCTGGATGAACTCGCTGATTTTTACGCGCGCGAGGGCGTCAACCGTGCCGATTTTCTGCGCATCGCCAACTCCGACGCGGTCGGCGCAAAAATGAAAAGCGACCTCGAGTTGATCCAGAAATGGGGCGTCGACGGCACACCGACCATCGTCGTTGACGGCAAATACCGCATCGTCGGCGTCACGACTCAAGAGCAGATGGTCGACGTCGCCGTCTGGCTGGCCAAGCGCGATCTGGCGGCAAAGAAGTAAGGCCTGGCGGCTGGAGCGGATTTTTCTGGTTGTGCAACAACAAGCACCGCATTCACACCGATTGTTCGATGATGTGGACTGATTCCGGTGCGGCGGTTGATTGCTTCAGCCGTGGCCGGCTTCCGAATCCCTTCCCGTGTAGTGTGTTGCGATGAATCGTGCTGCCACTCCCCACGCTGCGCCTGCCGAACGCCGTCTGCGTCTGCTGAGCTGCAACATTCTGGCCGGTGCGAGCGTGCAGCGTTACAGCGAGTACGTAACGCGCAGTCTCACCGCCGTGCTACCCGGTCGCAGCAAGATGGACAACCTGGACCGGCTCGCGGAAATTCTGCCGCAGTTCGACGTAGTCGGTTTGCAGGAAGCCGATGCCGGCAGTTTGCGCTCGGGCTTTCTCAACCAGACCCGCTACCTTGCCGAAACCGCGGGCATGCCGTTCTGGAGTCATCAACCGAACCGGCCAATGGCACGTCTGGCGCATTCTGCCAACGGCCTGATCAGCCGCATGGAACCAAGCTCCGTCCTCGATTATCCGCTGCCCAGCCGCATCCCCGGCCGCGGCGCGCTGCTGGCGCAGTTTGGTGAGGGCGAAAATGCGCTCGCCGTGATGGTGGCGCACCTTTCGCTGAGCGCGCCGGCGCGCACGAAGCAGCTCGGGTTCATTGCCGAACTGCTGCAGGATTTTCCGCACGCCGTGCTGATGGGTGATCTGAATACGGAACCGCACAGCGCCGAAATGCGTTACCTGTTTTCGCGCTGCGGCCTGCAGCCGCCGGCGCAATCGACCCCGACCTTCCCGAGCTGGAAACCGCGCAAGGCGCTCGACCATATTCTCGCCACGGCGGCGATCCGGCTCGACAAGACCTGGACGCTGCCGCAGGCATTCTCCGATCATCTGTCGCTGGCGGCGGAAATACGCCTGCCGGCGCACGTCGGCAGCGTTGTTCGCGGCCGACGTCAGTGAGCCGTTTCCGATCGAAACAAACGATCAACCGCATGAGCATGAACGCATGACCTCCCCCTCGAACCCCGCCGGCTGGTCGCGAAAGGCGCTGCCCTGGCTGCTGCTGATCGTCGTCGGCGTGCTGTCGACCCTCTTGCGCTACGGCTTGGTTGAGCCCAGCGCCGTCGTCCAGCTTTGCGAAAGTGGCCACGGGCCGGGCTGGTGCAGCGTCCGGCAATGGATCGTGCTTGGCTTTCTGAGCTACGGATACGGCATCGCGGCGCTGATTGCCGCGGCATTTTCACTGGCCTGGAAACAGCCGTGGGCCGCGTGGCTGGCCGCGGCGGTTGGCGCATTTGCGCTGGAAATGTACTGTTTCGAAGCCGGCGCGCTGGCGCTGCTGATTGGCTGCTTACGCCTGCTGAGGATTCAGGCGCAGCTCCTGCCGCGCCTGTCGCCAGCCGACTAGTACCGGCGCGGCAATGGCCGCATTCAATGCCAGCCAGAGCCATGCAACGGGCATCAAGCCGGCTTCCTGCAGCACCACAACAGCAGCGAGTGCCGGCAGACAGGCAGCCAGAAAGCGCTCCTCGATCATCGGCATCCGCGTCTCGTATCGATCCGACAGCAGCGCCATCAGCGCATAGCCGATACACGGCAGCTCAAACAGGCCCAGCGGGAAGTCGCGATAGCGCCCATCGAACGCCATCAGCAGTCCAAAAAAGGCCAGCCCAAATAGCCATCCAAACCGCAGCCACTCCGATGGCCGCTCCAGCGGCGTCAGACCGGTCAGGCGCGTGGCAATCCATCGTGACAGCTGCAGCGCTGTGATCAGCGCCAGCGCACATGCGCCCACCGACAGCGTCCATTCCAACGGAGTGCTGCAGGCAAACCACATTTGCCGCGCTTGCCACGCCAGCGCGCATCCACTGGGAAATCCAAGCAGCAGCAGGGCGAGCCAGCCGCGCTTGCCTTCCCAGCGACGGCGCCACGCACCAAAAAGCGCAAACAGCAACGCACCCGCTGCACCCGCCAGCCAGCCATAAGCCCAATGCGGCTCTTCAGTGACCGGCCCCTGCATGGGAAATTTCGGCTTGGCATCGACGTCGAAGATGCCCCAATAGCCACCCGCAGTACCTTCCTGCACCCGTTTCCACGGCAGGTCGAACGCCTCGATCACGTTGTACGGCATATGCACCGTGGCGGCGTAGCGCAGAAATTCGCGCAGATAGCGCGCCTCGTTGACCCTGCTCGCGCTGGCAACCTGACGCGGTCGGCCTTCGCTGGGCCAGCCGGTTTCGCCGATCATCACCTGGCGACCGGGAAACGCTTTCTCGACTCTCGCGTAGACGTCGGCGACGTGCTGCACCGAATGCTCGGGCGTCACGGGCACATCCTCCCAGTACGGCAAAATATGGATGGTCAGAAAGTCCACCGACGACGCCAGCTCGGGGTGGCGTAGCCAGAACTCCCACACGTCGGCATAAGTGACCGGCACGCCGCCTACGGCAGCCTTGACTTCATGCAGATATCCGGCGATCTGCGCCGACGACAGTTCGCCGCGCAGCAGCACTTCGTTACCTACGATGATGCCGCGCAACGCCTGCGGATTCGCCTTGGCCACCGCAATGGCGAGCTGAACCTGCTGCTCGTTGGCCTTCAGATCACGGCCCAGCCAGAGACCCATCAACACCTTCATTCCATAGCGACTGGCGATTTCCGGGATCACGCTGGAGCCTTGCCCCTGCGAGTAGGTACGCACGCAGTCGAATCGCTGCGACAACGCGTGAAGGTCTGCATCGATACGCTGCGGGCTGATGAAACCATGCGGGTTGGTCGGCGTTTCGCCGGCATAGCGAAACGGCTGATACGACACGCATGCGATGCGCGCCGAGGGCGCATCCGGCATCGTCACCGGCCGACCGATAGCCCACCACCATCCGGCCCCGGCGATCGCCAGCATTCCCAGTAACAACCATACAAGTACGTGCCGGCGATGCGTTGGCGATGGTGCAGATGGCATGCCGATCCTGTCTTTGGCGTTTGTATATATCCCTCAGTTTAGCAGGCCGATGCCGCAGCACCGGTTCACGCGGTGCGCCGCTGGATCATCCATCGTGAATAGCGCCCGTCATGCGCCCTCAAGCCATCCACTACACTGGGCGCCGAACAACCGCAGGAGTTCCCATGTTCGTCTCCATCACGCCGCAGCGTGTTTCTCCCCCGGGTTGGCTGCGGATGATCGGCCTGGTCATCGGCGCTCTGTGCGTCGCGTCCCCGGTTCATGCCGATGAACCCTCGGACACACAGCGCGCGGCATTCAAGCAGGCTTATGCGGTTGCCCAGCAGCAGGGCGGCGATGGCTGGCGCCAGCTGGCGAGCGGACTGCACGACTATCCGCTGTATCCGTACCTGCAAGCCGCCGCGCTCGAGCACGATCTGAAGCAGACCGATCTGGCCACAGTACAGGCGTACATCACGCAGTATCCCGACTGGATTCCAGCCGCCGATCTGCGCCGCGATTTTTTGCTGGAGTTGGCGCGTCGGCAAGACTGGAACGGTTTCCTCGCGCTGTATCAACCCAATCTCGGCGACACGCTGACTTGTGAAGCGCTACAGGCCAAACTGTCGCGCGGCGCGACGCTCGATTTTGATCGCGATCTGGCTGACCTGTGGGGCAAGCCCAGCCTGCCCGACGCATGTGACGACGTGCTCAGCGCCGCGCACGATCAAGGATTGCTGACCACGACGCGGCTATGGTCGCGCATCGAGCACGCCGCCGACGCTGGCCAGGCCGGCACCATTGGCAAACTCGTCGGCTGGTTGCCGTCTGGCGACATGCCGGCTGCACAGCAGCTGGCGCAGGCGCTGCGTGATCCCGCCGCGGCCGTCGCGGCGGCCGCGACTTCGCCCGACACCGAACGGGCGCGCGAGGCAGCGACCTTGGCGTTGACCCGACTGGCCCGACGGCAGTCCGCCAACGCGGATACCGCATGGCAAAACCTGCAAACGCATCTCACCTTCAGCGCATCGCAGCGCGATCAGATCCTGCGTACGCTGGCGCTGTTTCACGCCACGGATTTTGACGAAAACGCGTTGGCTCGCCTGATCGCCCTGCCCGCCGCCGCCCAGAGCGACAGCACCCGTGAGTGGCGCGCGCGCATTGCGCTGGCCGAGCAGGACTGGAACGCGGTGCTGGACGCCATCCAGGCGATGACCGAAACCCAGCAGCAGGACGGCGAATGGCGCTATTTTCGTGCGCGCGCGCTGGCCGCGCTCAATAGAAGCGACGAGTCACAGCCGCTCTTCGCGTCGCTGGCGAAGGAGCCGACCTTCTTCGGCTTTCTCGCGGCCGACAAACTACAGCAGCCGTATGCGCTGTGCCCGCTGCAGCTCGCCGGTGATCCGCAGCGCGAGCAGGCATTGCTGAGCCGCCCCGGCCTGCTGCGCGCGTTCGAACTCTACGCCGTCAACCTGCCCAAGTTCGCTCGTCGCGAATGGGCACGCGCGCTTCAGGGCGATGACCAGTCGACGCTGCGACTGGCCGCGGATCTGGCCAATCAGCACGGCTGGTACGACCGCGCGGTATATACCCTGAGCAGCGGCGACGCGCTGCGTCTGTATGACCTGCGGTTTCCGCTGGCCAGCCAGGACGGCGTCGTCACGCAGGCCGAACAGGCCGGCATCGAACCGGCTTGGGCTTACGGCATTCTGCGTGCGGAAAGCGCGTGGGCGCCTGATGCCCGGTCCGGCGCCGATGCGCGCGGCCTGATGCAGCTGCTGCCTGCCACGGCGGCCATCGTGGCGCGCAACAACGGACTCAACTGGAACGGCGGTAACTCGCTGTACGACCCGACCGTCAATATCACGCTGGGCACGCGTTACCTTGCGCAGCTGGCCAGCCGCTATAACGGTGCGCCATGGCTGGGCAGCGCCGCTTACAACGCCGGTCCGAATCGCGTCGATCAGTGGTTGGCGGCACGCGGCACGCTGGCGCCGGATGTGTTCGTTGCCACCATCCCGTTCAAGGAAACCCGCGAATACGTGGCTCGCGTAATGGCTTTCAGCGTGATCTACGACTGGCGCCTCAACGGCAACGCCGTGCCATTGGCGAGCCGCATGAGCCCGGTCGGACAGACGTATGGACTGCCAAACGCGATGACGGCGAAACGCTCTGTCGCGTGCCCCGCCAGTGCGGTAATCGACAAGCCGGAAAGCACGCCGGCCACGATTCCCAGCGCGACTACCCCCATCACGCCGGCCACGTCATCATCGACGCCCGGCACGTCACCGTAACGCACACCCATTGATGACGTCCCTTATTCCCTTTGAGAAAGCGCAGGATTGATACCCATGGCCGCACAGAAAATCGTCATCCTCGGCGGCACCGGTTTTGTTGGCAGCAGCCTCGTGCCGCGATTGGCCGCTGACGGCCACCACATCGTGATGCTCAGCCGCAACCGCGAACAACATCGCGCACTCGCCGTCCTGCCGCAGGTCGTCATTCGCAGCGCCGACGTCTATGACGACGAAACCTTGCGCAAGGAGTTTGCCGGCGCGGACGCGGTCATCAACCTTGTTGGCATCCTCAATGCCAGCGGCCCGCACAGTTTCCAGCGCGCGCATGTGGAACTGACCCGGCGGGTAATCACCGCCTGTCACGCCAGCGGCATTGAACGGCTGCATCAGATGAGCTCGCTCAAGGCCGGCCAGGGATTGTCGCAATACCTGAAGACGCGCGGCGAAGCCGAATCGCTGGTCAAGGCCTCGTCGCTGGCATGGACGATCTACCAGCCCAGCGTGATCTTCGGCCCCGGCGATGGGCTGGTGACGCGCTTCGCCGCGCTGCTGAAAAAGCTGCCGGTGTTTCCGCTGGCGCGCGCCAAATCGCGGATGGCGCCAACCTACGTGGGCGACGTCGCCGAAGCCATTGCCCGCTGCGTCGCCAGCGACAAACTGGGCCAGCGCCGTACGCTCGAACTGTACGGCCCCGAGGTACTGACGCTGGGCGAGATCGTGCGCAAGATCAGCGACGCTGCAGGTCTCAACCGCAGCATCATCTCGCTGCCCGACAGCCTCGGTCGGCTGCAGGCGCAGGTTGCCGGACTGCTTCCGGGCAAACCGTTCTCGCTCGACAACTTTCTTTCGCTGCGCACCGACTCCGTCGGCAAGGTCGATGGCTATGCGGCGCTAGGCATCGTGCCGCAACCGTTTACACCGTGGCTGCCGCGGCTTATCCACGGCGAGCCACTGCAGAATCGGTTGAATCAGGCGCGTGCGGCGCGGCGGTGACGGCTCTGGCGAAACTATCCGGCAGCTCTCACTGTCGGAACTTTACAAGAAATGCCCTAGGACTAAGCAGGGTTTCAGCCTGAGCAGCCCCGACAGATCCTGGCGTTTAGTGGCTGCGTGCAGGAGAGCTTGCCCGAGCCACACCAGACGCAGGACTCTGGGCGCTAGCGGCAGGGAAACCTGTCGATCCACCCATTTGCTGTGCCGGATACCCCGACTGGGTATTTCCATCGCGGTGCATGGTCGTGTCGCCACCGTTAAGCGCGCCACGATCGTAGACGTAGTTTCCGGTGTTGTCGATCAGCGCCAGCTGATCGCCATTGATCGATGCCCAGTGGGCTGAGTAGAAGGGAGAGGCCGAGCTGGACACGTAGGCAAAGCTCAAATCGTATTTGCCGTCCGCACGTGGCTCGGTTTTTAGCGCAACGTTGACAATCATTGCCGTATTGACGGGGCGCCCATTCGTCATTCCGGGTTGGTTGATCCAGCGATCAAGACTGTCTGCGAGCACTCGCTTGATCTTAGGGGAAAGAGTGGAGGACGGTGATACCTCGGTCACGTTGCCATGAGAGTCCACATGCACAAGCACCGGCATGACTTTAGGCTTGAATTCATTGAGTGAACCGTTGGAAGCCACCGCGGTACCTGCCATCACTGTAGTTACAAGGCAGGCGGCCGCTAATCTACGAAAACGTCTCATACCTTTCTCCTTGGTACCGTCGTTGAGCTTCGTGAAGCGAGGCCGCCAACCGTCTTTAATGAACGCGGCAGTTCAAGTATTTGCCTGGAATTCGTCATCGTCAATCTACTAAACGTGAATTCTTGCGCCGAAAGCGCCGAGCTACGTGGCTGCGCAAACTCTTCTACCCGTTGAATTTCCTCATTACGACAGAATAAATCTCTTCAACATGACAATTAATTCATCATGCAAACCTATCTAGTCGGCGGCGCGGTACGTGATGCTTTGCTTGGGCGACCGGTGGTGGACCGCGACTACGTGGTGGTTGGCGCCTCGCCCGATGATCTGCTGGCACTCGGTTATAAACCGGTAGGCAAAGATTTCCCGGTTTTCCTGCACCCGCGCAGCGGCGAGGAATATGCGCTGGCGCGAACCGAGCGCAAGACCGGCCGCGGCTACCATGGCTTCGTGTTCCAGGCCGACGCCAAGGTGACGCTTGAGCAGGATCTGGCGCGGCGCGACCTCACTATCAATGCGATCGCGCAGGACGATCAGGGCGCGCTGACCGATCCCTTCCACGGCGTGCAGGACATCGAAGCGCGCGCGCTGCGGCACGTGTCCGAGGCCTTTGTCGAAGATCCGGTGCGCGTACTGCGCGTGGCGCGTTTTGCCGCGCGCTTTGCGCCGATGGGTTTCAGCGTGGCCGACGAAACGATGGCGCTGATGCGGCAGATGGTGCGCGATGGCGAAGTCGATCATCTCGTGCCCGAGCGCGTCTGGGCGGAAACCCGCAAGGCACTGGCCGAGCCCCAGCCTTCGGCATTCCTTCGCGTGCTGCGCGCGTGCGGCGCACTGGCCGTGCTGTTTCCCGAAATCGACGCACTGTACGGCGTGCCGCAGCGGGCGAAGTTTCATCCGGAAATCGATACCGGCGTGCATCTGGAAATGGTGCTCGATGCGGCGGCATGCCTGGCGCCGGGCAACGACCTCGTCGGCTTCTGCGCGCTGACGCACGATCTTGGCAAGGCGCTGACGCCGGCGAACGAACTGCCGCGTCACGTGGGCCATGAACACCGCGGCGTCGCGCCGCTGCGTGCGCTGGCCGAACGTCTGAGAGTGCCGACCGAGCACGCCGCGCTGGCCGAGCAGGTGTGCCGCGAGCATCTCAACGCCCATCGTGCGTTTGAGCTGAAGCCGGCCACCGTGCTGAAACTGTTGAGCGCGCTGGATGCGTTGCGCCGTCCTGTGCGACTGGAGCACTTTCTTGCGGCGTGTGAGGCGGATAAACGCGGCCGGCTCGGCCACGAAAACAATGCGTATCCTCAGGCCGCCTATTTGCGCGATGCGCGGGCCGCGGCGGCGGCCGTCGACGCCAGCCAGTTTCTTGCGCAGGGACTCATTGGGCCGGCCATCGGCGCGGCGATGAACGCGGCCCGCGTCGAAGCCATTGCGCTAGTGAAAACTGAACATTCGTAAAGGCCGCGCGTTGTATAAAGTCCCGATAAACAGCGCCCGGAACGCGCGCTGGCCGATTCATACTTTTCGATTTTTTTGGAGTTGCCCGTGTCGCGAGCGCTAACCGCGGTTTCATCCCTACGTCAGCGCTTTCGTCCGCTGCTCTGGCTGGCCATTACCTTTGTCGCGATTGCGTTTATCACCCGCATTGCGCTGCTGGTGATGTCGGGATCCGAAGTTCCGCACAGCGTTTCGAGCCTGCTCTTTGCGTTTGTCGTAGGGCTGGGCTACGACCTCATCACGTTTATTTACGTGGCGTGGCCGATGGTGCTTTTTCTCTGGCTGGTGCCGGCACTGCGCGCGCGCATTTCCGGTATCGGCCAATGGCTGTTGTATCTGATCGGCATGGCGCTGCTCTATGGCGCCTGCCTCGGCCTGGTATTTCTGCGCTGGCACGTGCACGTGCATGAATCGTGGCCGCTGGTGATTCTGTTTCTGTTTTTTCTGCCGATGCCGGCGCTGGCCTATTCCGGTCGCAGCGGCCAGTGGTCGATGTACCTGATGGGGCTGGTGCTTTTGTACGGTCTGCTGTTTGTGGCCGCGTGCGAACTGGTGTTCTGGAACGAGTTCAGCGTGCGCTTCAATTTCATCGCCGTGGATTATCTGGTCTACACCACCGAGGTCATCGGCAATATTCGCGAGTCGTATCCGATCTTCACCTGGCTGGGCCTGTTGGTGCTCGCCACGCTGGTGATCTTCGCGCTGAGCAAACGTGGCCTGCGCACGCTCGATGACGGCACGCGCTTCTGGCAGCGCGGCAAGGTGGCATTGCTGTGGCTGGTGCTCACCGTACTGTCGCTTTTCGCGGTCAACGGCAGCATGAAAGACCGCACCGCCAACAGCTACGTCAACGAGCTGGCCGGCAATGGCATTTATCAGTTTTTTGCGGCCTTTCGCAGCGCGCATTTGGATTACAGCAAGTTTTATCGCACGCTGCCCGACGACAAGGCCTTCAGCATTCTGCGCGAGCAGCTGAAAGCACCCGATGCCACCTACCTGAGTAATGATCCGCAGGACCTCACGCGTGTCATTACCCGCGTCGGCGAAGAGAAGCATTTGAACGTGGTGTTGATCAGTGTCGAAAGCCTTTCCGGTGACTACCTTGGCACCTTCGGCAACAAGGAAAACCTCACGCCGTATCTGGATTCACTGGTCAGCCAGAGCGTGTTTTTCGACAACCTCTACGCCAACGGCACGCGCACCGTACGCGGGCTGGAAGCGCTGTCGCTGTCGGTGCCACCGACGCCCGGCGATTCGCTGATCCGCGAACATCACAACGAGAATCTCTTCTCGCTGGCCGACATCTTCAATGATCGCGGCTATCAGTCGGATTTTGTCTACGGTGGCTATGGCTACTTCGACAACATGAACTATTTCTTCAGCAACAACGGCTATCACACCGTGGATCGCGGCGACATTCCCAAGGATGCGCCGATCCACAGTCAGAACGTGTGGGGCGTGTCGGATGAGGATCTCTACACGCTGGCCTTGCAGCAGATGGACTCCATCCACAACGATGGCAAACCGTTTTTTCTGCACATCATGACCACCTCCAACCACCGGCCCTACACCTACCCGGCCGGTCGTGTGCCGCAGGTCAGCCCGTCGCGGCCCGGTTCCGTTGCCTACACCGACTGGTCGATCAAGGACTTCATCGCGCGCGCGCGCATCAAGCCGTATTTCGACAACACCGTGTTCGTGATCACTGCCGATCACTGCGCCTCCAGCGCCGGCAAGACCACGCTGCCCATCAACCACTACCACATCCCGCTGTGGATCTATTCGCCGAAAAATTTCCCGCCGCAGCGCGTGGAGCAGGTGATGGGCCAGCTGGATATTCCACCGACCCTGCTGGGCATGCTCAACTTCAGCTACCGCACGCGCTTCTTTGGACAGGACGTTTTCCAGCTGCCGCCGAACGAAGGACATGCGCTGCCGGGCACCTATGAAAAGCTTGGCTACCTCCATAACAACGCGCTGACCGTGCTCGAGCCGCAGCAAAAACTCGAACAGTTCACGCCGAACTACGCCACCGGCGACGCCACGCCGATTAATCCGCAGAACCAGACCCTGATCGATCAGGCAATATCGTATTACCAGGTCGCCAGCGAACAGTTCCGCCGCGGCCAGCTGGCGCATCGACCCGCCGATTCGACGCCGGTAAAGCCCTTGCCGGCTGCACCCTCCGCGCCGGCTCCGGCGACCAGCGTCGGCAAGGTTTCTAACGGTACTTAAGCACCAGGAAATGATGCTGCGGCAAGCTTACGCCGCAGCGTGGCCGGATAATGCAGCTCGGGTCATCCTGCGAGCTGCATCAATCGCTGATGACTTTGATGCGAGCGCTTCTGGCAACGCCGCGTGGCGCACGTCATGTGGCCAGGACCACCGGCGTGCGTACCATTCCCTGGCCGGGTGGCAGATGCCAACAGAATGTTTCGCGCGGTAGGTGTGCCTGCCGGCAACCACACCGTACGCTTCGTCTTTCATCCGTTGACGATGGTCGCCGATGTCTGGCGGCGAAGGGCACGCCAATAGCTAGAGACGTCCAGCCTGATCGGCGACGAGCAGGTCCGCGGGCAGCGGCAGCGGGTCGAACCCGCGGGAGAACAGCATGGCCTGAAAGCGCTCGCCCATCTGGTCGGGCAGCATCAGACGCTTGACCTGCTGCGCCAGTCGGTAAGCTGCGTGATCGTCGATGGCGTTACCCTGCATCGACAGGAAAACTTCCTGCAGACCGGCACCAATCAGGAACTGCGCCTGCGGCAGATAGACGGCCAAATCGAAGCCGGCACCTCTGCCCGCCTCGGCCAGCGCGGTAAAATCCACCGACGCGGTGAGGTCGTTGAGACCGGGCAGATAGAGTGGATCATTGTGTGCATGATGCCGATAGTGCGCCATCAGCGTACCGTCATCGCGCTCGGGCAAATAGAATTCGCGGCGCACGTAACCGTAATCAACAAACAGCATGACACCCTGGTCGAGCGAACCGGCGATCGCCTGAATCCAGTACGGCAACTGCGGCAATACTTCCGAACGGTATCCATCGGGAAAGGTCGATTTCAGATCGCGTTCGAGATGGCGGACAGCGCCAGTGGTCAGCGCATCCGCCGGGCGATCGACACGATGTAATCGGCCGCCGTCATCCAGCGCGACATGTTCTTCGTAGACTTCACCCTCGCGCACCCTGAAACGGGTGGCAGGCAACGCGTCGATGACTTCATTGGCGAACAGCACGCCGCGCCAGCCGGTTTCGGGCGGCCGATCCAGCCACTGCACCCGTGCATTGATCTCGGCCGGAAGATGGGCCTGCAGGCGCTCGCGCTGACGTTCGCGCAGGTCCGCGCTGGGCTCGAGGATCAGGTATCGGCGCGGCAACGTGTCACGCTCAGCCAATGCCTTGAGCGCGGCTTCGGCAAATGCGCCGCTGCCGCCGCCGAGCTCGAGAAAATCGGCGTCGTCGCCGAGCTCAACAAGAACGGGCTGCAGCGCATTCACCACGCAGCGGGCAAACAGCTCGCCGAGCTCGGGCGCGGTAACAAAGTCGCCGGCCGCGCCAAACTTGGTGCGGCCGGCGCTGTAGTAACCGAGCCCGGGGGCGTAGAGGCAGCGCTCCATGTACTGCGCGAATGAGATCGGACCTTGTGCGGCAATCATCTCGCGCAGCAGCTTTATCAGGCGATCGGAATGGGCGCGTTCGTCGGCGCTCGGCTCGGGTAGTCGGGATGGCATGGGGCGGTTTTGCCGATGATGAAAAGCGCCGCAAGCATAGCGGATGACGCTTCGTGACCTCGCCGATGGTTTTGGACGGACGCGTGGCTCCAGACCTCTCTCCGGAAGGGAAGGTTTAGCAACCTGCCTAGAAATCTTTCTGCAGGCTCAGGTACAGGCCACGACGCGGGCCGTACTGCGGAGCGCCGACACCAATGCCGGTGCCATCGCGCAGTTCGTAGGTCCGGTCGAGCGCGTTGATCACCGCGAGCTGGGTATGCAGCTTGCCCACGCTGGCGGAATCGAAGTCATGCGACAGGTTGAGGTTGAGCTGGAAATAGTCCGGCAGCGACAGCCCATTGGGCGTGTCGCCGTCCTTGCGCAGCCCGGTACCGAACAGGTAATCCGCGCCGACCTTGGTGCTGCCGGTGAGCGCATAGTTGATGCCGCCGGAGGCGGTTATTTTCTGGTCGTGATCGAGATGGATGTAGTTGTCGTAGATGTACGCCAGATCTGCCGGTGAAAAATTGTATTGACCGGTAATCACGCGTTCGCCCATCGCGCGGTTGAACGAAATGTTGCTGTAGAAGTTCAGTGGACCCTCGTCGTAGTTCAGGGTGAACTCGTTGCCGCGGATGCGGCCGGAGTTGTAGTTGAAGGTCGAGTAGATCAGCGCGGCGCCGAACTGGCCTTCGTCCTGCAGGCGATCGACCTTGCGGTAATAGCTGTCGAAACCGACTGTCCACGCGGTGCCGAAATTCTGCGAGATACCGGCGTCGTAGTAATTGGAGCGTTCGGTCAGCGGCGTGTTATTGCCGTTGTTCGGCAGCGCATTGGTGGTGCCCTGGAACTTGGCGATGTCGGTGGTGGTGATCGCTTCAGTCGCCGGCGGGGTGAAGTAGCGCGAGTAGCCCGCATGAAGTGTCGTGCTGTCGGTCAGCTGATAGACCAGGCCAAGGCGCGGGCTGAGCTGGCTCTCGGTACGGAACGCCTGATACTCGTCGGCACGCAGGCCGTAGTTGACGGTCAGCTTGTCGTTGACGCTCCACTCATCTTGCAGATAAGCCGCGTATGTCTTGGCGACGATATGACTGCTGTCAAAAATATTGAACGGCGTGGTGCTGCTCTGGTTGCCGTCGGCATCGGTCGGAAAAACCAGCGAGTTGCTGCCGCTGATCGCGCGTTCGAAACTGCCGTAGAGGCCGTAACGCAGCGTGTTGCTGTCGCCCAGCGGCGTGGAGAAATCCGCCTGCAGCGTGCTGGCCACGTTGCTGCGGTTGATGGTCGCTGCCACACCGTTGAACATCAGGTCGCCAATGTCATCCGGAGTGAAGCCGACGCTGGTATAGCGCTCGCCGACCGACACCTGATAGCTGGTGTCGGCAAATTTCCCCTGCAGCGCCAGCACGCCGAAACGGGTCTTTTCGCTCTGCTGTTCGTTGAGATCGGCCGAGTTGAAATTCACCGTGTCCAGATAGCCAAACTGCGGTGTCTGACCCGGGTTATTCGGAATCTCAAAACGATTATCAGAGATACCGAACAGGAAGCTTAGCCGGGTGGTGTCGTTGATCAGATACGAGACGTCGCCGAAGGCTTTCACCTGGTTGGTATGGTCGTGGATCGGCTTGCGGCTCGCGGTGGGATTTTCGATGCCGACGTCGTTTTCCATGTAGTTGGCGGTAAAGAAGTAGCTCCACTTATCGTTGCTGCCCCAGATCGACGCGTTCGGATTGAACGTGCCGAACGAACCGGTCGTCACGCCGACGCTGCCGCCGTTGCCAAGGTCGTGGCCGCTCTTGGTGGTGATGTCGACCACGGCTGCGGTGCGGTCGCCGTACTGCGCCGGCAGCGCACCGTCGAGCAGCTTGACGTCCTTGATCGTGCGCGCATCCAGCGCCTGGCCGAAGCCGGAAATCGACTCAGGAATGATCACGCCATCGATGCGGTACTGCAGGTTGGCGTGGTCGCCGCGTACGTGGATGCCGCCGTAGGAATCTTGCACCACGCCCGGCGCCTGCAACAGCACCTGGTTGATCGGCGTCGATGCGCCGAGCGGCAGCTGTTCAATCGCTTTCTGATCGATCACGTACTGACTGCTGCCGGTATCGGGCGAAAGCGAGTTGCGCGACTGATCCAGTGCCGCGGTGACATCCACCGCACCCAGGTTTTTAGCGTCCTTGTTCGGCTGTTTGTTGCGCGTGCCGTGGTCGGCTGTGCCATCGGCGTCGGTAGTAACAGAAGCCGCGGCCGTCGTGTCGGCGGCGCGCGCCGATAGGCTGCTCAAGGCAACCGCGAGGCTAAGGGCAAGCAGGGAGTGTTTCATCGGCGATTCCAGCGGAGAGAGATGAATGGAGGTGCTTATGTAATGTTATAACATTACTTTTGCAGCTTTCGCCACGCATGCGCCATTAGTCATGCTCGCCACTCCATGCCCCGTTGAGACTGGCTTCACGTCACTCGCCTAGACTGCTCATATGGCTTGTCGCGCGCGCCAGCCGCTCGCCAACTCGCCGATTGCTCCGCCAACGGGAACTCCGCATGACCAAGACCAGCAAAAACGTGCCCGCTGTCATCGAACCGCAGGAACACAACAAGGTGACGCAGGCGATTCTCGATTTCGTCAGCAAGGTGCCCGCCAGCAAGGTGGATGGCAGTGCCGATCCCAACGCCGAGGCGCGTCGCATCGGCAATCGCGCGGCACAGCGGGCGGCGCTCACGGCCGGATCGCTGGCGCTGCCACCCGGCCCGCTCGGCTGGTTGACCCTGCTGCCGGAGTTGACCCTGATCTGGAAAATCCAGGGCCAGATGGTTAGCGATATCGCCGCAGCGTACGGCCGGCATGCCGAGCTGGGCCGCGAGCAGATGCTCTGGTGCTTGTTTCGACACACCGCGGCGCAGGCCTTTCGTGATCTGGTCGTACGCATGGGCGACCGCCTGGTCTTTCGGCGCATGTCGCATGGCCTTGCCCAACGGGTGGCCAAACAGGTCGGCGTAAAAATTACCCAGCGCACCGTCGGTGAGGGCATCTCGCGCTGGCTGCCGGTGGTCGGCGCGCTTGGCGTGGGTGCTTACGCGTATTACGACACCGGGCAAATTGCCAGCACGGCAATTGCGCTGTTTAGCGGCGACATCGAGATTACTGACGACGTGGACGGAGCTGCGGAAAAAACTGCTTCATCTGCAGCAACGGCAACGGCGGCGACAACCTCAAAGGCAGGATCGGCAGCGCGATCCGCCAAGAGCGCGGTGAAAAAAGCGGTAAAGAAGGCCGCAGGAAAAGTGGCCGACCGTGCGGTCGCCGGTGCAGCCCGCAAGATTGCCAAGACCGCTGACAAGGTCGGCAAGGCGGCCAGCAAAAAGGCCGCGTCCAAAGCACGCAAGCCGAAACCGGCATGAGCGAAAAAACTTTTAGCCCACGCGTTCGGACTGCCACGTCTCAAACCAATCGCTCGCCGGTCGGCGGAGTCGATCCATGACGAAGCCACGTGATCGGCCGGTCGCACTGATTACCGGCGGGGCGCAGCGCGTCGGCGCGGTCGTCGCACGCACGCTGCATGCGGCCGGCTACGATCTGGCGCTGCATTATCGCCACTCCAGCGACGCGGCCGAAGCGCTGGCCGGCGAACTGGAACAGCAGCGTGGCGACAGCGTGCTGCTGCTGCAGGCCGACCTTGCCGAACTCTCCGCAGTGCCTGAATTGATCGATCGGCTGCTAAAGCAATTCGGCAGGCTCGACGCGCTGGTCAACAACGCGTCTGCGTTTTTCCCGACTCCGCTCGGCAGCGCGACGTCGGCGCAATGGAACGAGCTGTTTGCGTCGAACGCACAGGCGCCTTTCTTTCTCTCGCAGGCGGCGATACCAGCGTTGCGAAAAGCCCGCGGCGGCATCGTCAACATGCTGGATATTTACGCCGAACGGCCGCTGGCGGGTTACACGCTGTACTGCATGGCCAAGGCGTCGCTAGCAGCGATGACGCGCTCGCTTGCGCTTGAGCTGGGGCCCGACGTTCGCGTCAACGGCATCGCGCCCGGCGCCGTGCTATGGCCGGCCGATGGCAAGAGCGACGAAGATCAGAACGAGCTGCTTTCACGCACGCCGCTGAAACGCCCGGGCACGCCCGAAGACGTTGCCAGCGCCATTTTGTGGCTGCTGCGCGATGCGCACTACACGACCGGCCAGGTGATCCAGGTGGACGGCGGCCGCCTCCTGTCGATATAGAAACGCCGGCACGCAAATAAAAAAAAAAGGCTGCTCCCAAAGAGCGGCCTTTTTATTTACTGACTCTCGACAACACAGCCTGTCTTTGAATTACGGGGTGAGGCGCTGCGGTTATTTCTTGCTGCGAAACGCCTGATCCAGCAGCATCGAGTCAAAGCCCGCGCTGGTTTCACCCGATTCCGCGTAGCGGTACAAGGCCGCTGCGTAGATACCGTGCAAGGAGGCCTGAATCAGCCCGAGCACGGTGAGCCCCATCCCCACCACGACAATCGCCAACACCAGGGCGGCGACCGACTGCGATGCCACCGCGCCGCCGATCAGCAAAGCCGCGACCAGCAGCGCAAGCAGCATGACTACGCCAAACACCACACCAATGCCGCCGTTGCCGATCAGGTTTTCGCCCCAGCTGCGTTTGAGTAGCTCCACGCTGTGCTTGACCGCATCGACCGGACCCACTTCCTGGCTGGCAAGAATCGGCACCACCAGAAAAGTTGCCACCGTCCACGCCAGGCCAAGAAAGCCAACCACGAGACGGCCGATCAGGCCGAGGCGCTCCTGCAGCATGCGCAGCACCAGCCCGACCGTTGCCGCAATCAAGGCATAACCCAGAATGTGCGTGATCTTGGAACGAGCCAGCGCAAAGCCAGCCGATACGCTGGTCGGTTCGCCGCGCAAGTGCATCAGCGCCACGCCGGTCAACGCCGTCTGGAAAAAGATGATGACGAAGTACTGCACCAGATAAAACGCGAACATCAGCAGGTACGCGCCGGCAGACATGCGTTGATGAAAATCCTGCCCCGCGTGTTCGCCGCTGACCATCATCAGTATCACTGGCAACAGAAAACTGGCCGCCACCAGCAGCGTGCACGCGCCGGACAGCAGCGGAAAGATCAAGAGCGACTTGTCCGATTGTAATACCGCCGCGCTGGCCTTCATCAGAGCCCAGCTTCGCGAAAACTTCCCCGCCATGACGTTTCTCCCCCGTGAATGACGCTGGTGTTTTAGCACCGATCGGGACAGCGCAACAGTGACGGATGACGGAGAAGCCAGCGGAAAACCGGAAACGCCCGAGCATCTAGCGCCCGCTGTTGCCGCGCATCGCTACCGTCTGCTGCCAACGCTATCGCGCCGACCCGCTCAGTCCTCCGACAGATCCATCGAAGTGATGATGCTCATCGGCTCGCGCTCGGCCGGAAACTCCCGCCACAATTCGACCATGGTTCTGCCGCTGACCGGATGCCGAAAATCCGCGGCGATATCCGCGATGGGCCGCAGTACAAACGCGTGCCGCAGCTCATCGCGCGGCACCTGCAGGTGACCGGGGCCGTCGATGATCAGGTCGCCGTAAAACACGATATCCAGATCCAGCGTGCGGTCGGCAAAGCGTGGCACATCGCGGCGACGGCCGTGGCGATCTTCCAGCGCATGCAGCCAGTCGTTCAATTCGGTGGGCGTCAGATCGGCATCCAGCCCGACGGCCAGGTTGACGAAGTCGGCGCCGTCAAAACCCACCGCCTGACTGCGATACGCTGGCGAAACCGTTATGTCGCCGAAGCGCTGGCGCAGCTCGGTGATCGCCGCCCGCAGATAGCGCTGGGGTTCCACGTTGGAGCCCAGGCTGAGATAGACCCTCGCCATCAATCCGGCCGCGTGCCGCGTTCGATACGCACGCCGACCGACTTCGACCCACGCACCGCACCCGGCTTGGAGAGTTTCAGGCGCACCCAGCTGACGCCGAATTCCTCGCGGATGATTGCCGCGCAGCGTTCGGCCAGGGTTTCGACCAGGCCGAAGCTGGACTCGCCCACATACGCGATCAGGCGCTTGGATACCGCCTTGTAGTTCAGCGTGTCGGCAATGTCGTCGCTCGCCGCCGGAAGCGTGTTGTCAAAGGCCATCTCGATGTCCAGCGACAGCGTCTGGCGCACGCGACGCTCCCAGTCGTAGATACCGATGACAGTATCGATACGCAGGTCTTCGATAAACACGATATCCATGGTTTTCGTCGCAAGGGCTGGCCGCACAGGGTCGGCGAGGCGAGGCGAGGATGCAAGTCTCCGATTGCCGCATCGGCGGGCATGCGATCATGCACGCATGACGACTTTCAGCGGCCTCGCCCTCAAACCTACCTTGCTCGCCAGCATCGAGACGCTCGGCTACACGAGCATGACGCCCGTACAGGCGCAGAGCCTGCCGCCGATGCTGGAAGGGCGCGACGTCATCGCGCAGGCGCAGACCGGCAGCGGCAAGACCGCCGCGTTCGGCCTCAGCCTGCTGCAGACGCTGGACGCGGACACCATTCGCCTGCAGGTGCTGGTGCTGTGCCCCACGCGCGAGCTGGCCGATCAGGTGAGCAAGGCGATCCGCCGGCTGGCCATCAATATTCCCAACGTGAAGCTGCTGACGCTGTGCGGCGGCATGCCGCTCGGCCCCCAGCTGGCCTCGCTGACCCACGATCCGCATATCGTCGTCGGCACGCCGGGCCGCGTGCAGGAGCATCTCAAGCGCGGCAGCCTGCACGGCGGCGGCATCAAGGTACTGGTGCTGGACGAAGCCGACCGCATGCTCGACATGGGCTTCAGCGATGCCATCGACGACATCGTCGGGCGCATCGCCAAACACCATCAGACCCTGCTGTTTTCCGCCACCTATCCGCAGGAGATCCGCGCGATCAGCCAGCGCCTGCAGAAAAATCCGGTCGAGGTCACCGTGGATGCGCCTGCCGACGAGGTGCCGGCGATCGAGCAGCGCTTCCACGAGGTAGAGCCGGCGCAGAAGATGGATGCATTGGCGCAGCTGCTCGGCGGCGAACGCGGCGCGGACGTGTCCAGCCAGCAGGCGCTGGTGTTCTGCAATATGCGCCGCGAGGTGGATGCGGTGGCGCTGGAACTCGACCGCCGCGGCTTTTCGGCGCTGGCCCTGCATGGCGACATGGACCAGCGCGATCGCGACGAGGTGCTGGTGCGCTTCGTCAATCACAGCTGCAGCGTGCTGGTGGCTACCGACGTCGCCGCGCGCGGGCTGGACATCGTCTCGCTGCCGCTGGTGATCAGCTACGACATCGCGCACGATCCGGAAACCCATACACACCGCATCGGACGCACCGGCCGCGCCGGGCAGTCGGGCCTGGCGATCACGCTGTGCGCGCCGCGCGAACGGCCCAAGGCCAACAACATCGAAGAATTGAACGGAACGCCGCTCGCCTGGCGGCCGCTGAAAGTGGTGCCCCAGCGCAGCAAGACCCTGCATCTGGCGCCGATGAAAACCCTGGTGATCGACGCCGGGCGTCAGGACAAGCTGCGCCCCGGCGACATTCTCGGCGCGCTCACTGGCGACGCCGGCCTCGCCGCCAAGGACATCGGCAAGATCGACGTTTACGCCACGCGCGCGTATGTCGCCATCAGCAGCTCCCTTGCCGCCAAGGCGCTGGACCGGCTGCGCGCCGGCAAGATCAAGGGCCGCAATTTTCGCGTCCGCCCGCTCGGCTGAGCACCAAAGAATTTCCACTCACCAACCCCAGATGATTCCGATGATTCGACGGCTGACTTTCCTTTTTGCTCTCGCCCTGCTTGCCTGCTGCGCGCAAGCCGGCGCTGCCATTCCCACGTATGGCTTCAAGGTCGTACACGTCTATCCACACGACATCTCCGCGTACACCGAGGGCCTTTTCTACAAGGACGGCTTTCTCTATGAGGCCACCGGCGAGGCGGGCGAATCGACCTTGCGCAAGGTCGATCTGCAGACCGGCAAGGTGCTGCAGCGTTACGATGTGCCGTCGCAATATTTCGGCGAGGGCATCATCGACTGGAAGGGCAAGCTGATGCAGCTGACCTGGAAAAGTCAGATCGGGTTTGTGCATGACCTCGCGACGTTCAAGGTCGAGCGCACGTTTACTTATCCGGGCGAAGGCTGGGCGCTGACGCGCGACAGCAAGCAGCTCTACATGAGCGACGGCACGCCGACCCTGCGCATCCTCAATCCCGAGACGCTGGCGCAAACGGGCAGCATCGCGGTCACCGCGGACGGTGAGCCGGTCGGCAACCTCAACGAGCTGGAATGGGTGAAAGGCACGATCTACGCGAACATCTGGCTGACCAGCAAGATCGCGCTGATCGATCCATCGAATGGCCACGTCATCGGCTGGCTCGATCTGACTAGCCTGCTCGATATCAACCAGCTGCCCGAGCCGGTCAACGACGTGCTGAACGGGATTGCCTACGACGCCAAACACGATCGTCTTTTCGTCACCGGCAAGCGCTGGCCCAAGCTGTTCGAGATCAAGCTGGTGAAGCAACCGGCGACGTGAGCGCTCGGATCACGCGCTCCTTCTCTGGCTCACCGTAACGACACCATTTGCGTCACGGCGAGCTGACCGACAGGCGCGCTACTTGCCCTTGCTCGAACCAACGCCACCGACGCCGCGACCCGCTTCGTGCTGTCGCATCGGCATCGCATCGATGATGCCGAACAGCTCCGTCAATTCGACCGGCCCATGGCGCTCCAGCTTTTTGCCGCCATCCTTGCCGACGAGTATCACCTCGGGCAACGGCCCCGGGTGTAGTCCCTGGACCAGCGACCCGGTCGCTTCAGCACTCATGTCGCGGCCGTCACGTTGACCGTGGCCGTCGACCACGGTGAATAAAACCATGTCGCGTTCGGCGAAGGCGCGCTTATTGCCCGGTTCGCTCAGGGACGTTTTCAGCGTAGTCAGCGCCGGATCGGCGGCGCTCGCCGCGATAACGATAAGCGGGCGCGTTTTGTCGATCTCTTGCGCCAGCGGCTTCTCGCTGCTGGCCGCGAAGCTGGACGTGGTCACGACGGACGCGGCGGCAAAAATCAACGATCGGATAGGCATACGGATCTCCTTGGCGGATCGGGCCACGCTGCGTGCAGCATCGAAAGCGCCCTGCGCGGAGGCCCGGGTGCCTGAGAAGCTTTGCCCAGCTCCTGTGAAACGCGGGTCAGATGAGCGCGTGGCCGGCGTGCGCCACGAGGCGCCAGCCCTCAGACGTGCATCAGTAGGTGCCGGACGCATCGGCAGCAGAAACGATTTTCCCGCCTCGACCCAGCCACTGCACCGCACCGCGACCGGCAATCAGGCCGCTGGCAAAACACGCGGTCAGCAGATAGCCGCCCGTCGGCGCTTCCCAGTCCAGCATTTCGCCGGCAAAGAAAACGCCGGGCTTCGCGCGCAGCATCAATGCATCGTCCAGCGATTCCAGCCGAACGCCTCCGGCGGTGCTGATAGCCTCCGCCATCGGCCGCGGCTTTCGCAGGCGCAAGGGCAATCTCTTAAGCTGCGCCACCAGCGTCAGCGAATCGGCCAGCGTGGCCTTGTCAGTGAGTTCAAAGACCAACGCACTTTTGTAAGGATCAAGCCCTGCCCGACGACGCAGCCAGTCACCAATGCTGTGCTTGCCTCGCGGAGCCGCAAGGCGATCGGCAAGGGCGGCCTGCGTATATCCGGGCACCAGATCCAGCGTCAGCAAGGCCTCGCCGCTTTCAGCGATCTGCTCGCGCAGTTCGGCGCCAATGGCATAGATCAGGCTGCCCTCAATGCCGTATTCGGTCAGCACAAATTCGCCCTGGCGCGCATGCGCGTTGCCTTGCCGGTCTGTCCAGTGCGCCACCACGGGCCGCAGCGGCGCGCCGGCAAAACGGCTGATCAGATGCTCGCTCCAGGGAATTTCAAAACCGCAATTGGCCGGCTGCAGAGGCGCCATATCGACGGCCAGCGGCGCCATCATTTCGATCCACGCGCCGTCGGAACCCAGCTGCGGCCAGCTGGCCCCGCCGAGTGCAAACACGACCACCTCCGCCGCGCTGACACGCTCGCCCTGCGGCGTGGCGAAGCGCAGCGCTCCATCGTTTTGCCAGCCCAGCCAGCGATGATGCACATGAAAGGTGACGCCGGATTCGCGCAATCGATGCAACCACCGGCGCAGTAGCGGCGCCGCTTTGAGATCGGCGGGAAACACCCGGCCGGAACTGCCGACAAAGGTCTCGACACCCAGCCCGCTTGCCCATTCGCGCAGCGTCTGTGGGCTGAATGCCTCCAGCCAGCGCGTCATATCGCTTTGACGTTGCCCGAATCGGCTGGCGAAGTCGGCCAGTGGTTCGGCATGCGTCAGATTGAGGCCACCTTTTCCGGCGAGCAGAAATTTTCGGCCGACCGAACCCATCGAATCATAGAGATCAACGGCAACGCCGGCGGCACTTGCCACCTCGGCGGCCATCAGACCGGCTGGACCACCACCAATGATCGTCAATCGGGAAACAGCTGCTTGAGTCATCCCGCTATGGTTGCACGTCCCGTCGACTTAACGGTGTGGAGGCATCCGCCCGCCAACGCGAATGCGGCGAAACATCGCCGGCGATGACAAGGACGAAGGGGCAGAAACTTATCCAGCCTCATTTGTGGAACAGTGAATGGACGGAATTAAACGCCGATTTTCTACGATTACTTCCATTCAAATCCATCGAAGAATTTATGATTAAAAATACTTCATGCTAAAGGCATAATAATTTTTTACGCGATAAGCGCCGACCAGCATGGACGGATTATCTTTTGTATCGATCCAAAGACAATAAATCAGATCGTTTGCCGTTTATTGCCCGTCACGCGCTACCGGCCATCGCAAACCATGCCATCGCTTTTCTGACGCTTGCATAGTCAATGATATTCAAGCGGCTGTTTTGAAATGAGATTTTACAAAAGATTCAAGAGAATCCCTGGAAAAAAGCCGACACGGCCATGCGACAGCATCTTCGACGGTCGTTAGCTCGTTGATTTTTTAGATAAAATTTGCACGCATCCGCCTTCGACGGCGCGACTTGTGAGATGACGCCAAACTAATCACCAGATACTTCAAAAAGTCCTATTGACGACAACTTGACGTTCAACTTAACGTCGGAGAGTTGGCCAATCGGGAGTTTGGCAAACGATCCTGTTACGGCGTGAATAGAAACGCTCTCGCCATCTAGAAAAGCGTTCGTACCAATCCTTCCATGGATAGAGAAGAAAGGCATGCGCAACGCGAACGGGATCGCAAGGTAATCCAGAAAAAAACAGCCGTGCCATGTCTGTCCATGGCACATAACTACATGAGGTAATTTTTGCCCCGTGCGGGCGACTGTTGCCTCGAAAAAACATTTCGGGAGTTCAAATGCAAAGTCATTTCCGTCTCAAGCTGCTGGTTGCGTCGATTGCCTTGGCCGCCGCAACGTCGGTCAGCGCCACTTCCACGAACAGTGTCAGCAGTGCGTTCGTCTCGCTCGCTACCCAGTACGTCAACGCGCTGCGTAATGGTGACGTCTCGACCGGTCCATTGGCTTTCTCGCAGCCCATGCACGTGGTGGTTTCGCTCAAGCTGCGCAACAAGGCGCAACTGGACAGCTTTGTCGCCAAGGCTGAAAAACCCGGAACGGCGGTGGCCGATCGATCGATGAGCCCAGCGCAGTTTGCCGCGCAGTATTCGCCGACCCAGGCACAGGCGCAGGCCGTGGCCGACTACCTGACCAAGGCAGGCTACAAGAACGTCACCATCGCGCCGAACCGCCTGCTGGTCGAAGGCGACGCCACCTCCGATGCGGTACGAGCAACCTTCAACACCAACTTCGAGAGCGTTCGCACCCACGACGGCCGCAGCGCGTATCGCAACACCAGCCCCGTCATGATTCCCGCGGCGCTGCAGGACACAGTCCAGGCTGTGCTGGGTCTGGATAACGTGCATCTCTCGCATACCTTCGCGGTTCGCGCGACGGCCAGCAGCGCGCAGCCTCTGGTGACCGGAACGGCGGTCGGTCACAACCCGCTCGATTTCCCCAAGCTCTACGGCGCCAGCAGCCTTCCCACCGCATCCACCGTGACAGTCGGCAACATTGTTTCGGGCCAGATGAGCGACGTGCTCAGCGACATCAAGTCGTTCGAGAGCACGAACGGCTTGCCTTCTCTCGTGCCGACCATCGAGGGTACCGGCAATAAGGGCGCCGTCTCGGCCAGCGGTGACGGTGAATGGGATCTGGACACGCAGGACATCCTCGCGATGACCGGCGGTGTGAAAAGCCTGATTCTTTACGATGCTGCGAGCCTTTCCGACGCGGCGCTCACCACGGTCTACAACCTCGCGGTGACCGACAACAAGGCGGTCGTGATCAACGTCTCGCTCGGCGAGTGCGAAACCGATGCCAAGTCGGCGGGCACCACCACGACGGAAGATGCCATCTTCGAGCAGGCCGTGGCGCAGGGCCAGACCTTCTCGGTCTCGTCGGGTGACTCCGGCGCCAACGAATGCACCAGCGGCGTCACCCCAAGCTGGCCGGCCAGTTCGCAGTACGTGATCTCGGCCGGCGGTACCGAGCTGTATACCTCAGGCACCACCACCTATGGCAGCGAGACGGTGTGGAACAACCTCAGCTCCAGCGAAGGTGCCACCGGCGGCAGCCCCAGCACGTTTGAGCCGATTCCCAGCTGGCAGGTCGGCGTGGGCCAGAACGGCACCTCCAAGTACCGCGGCGTACCTGACATCGCGTTCGATGCCAGCCCCGAAAGCGGCGCGCTGGTTATCGTCGACGGAAAGACAAACCAGCAGATTGGCGGCACCAGTCTGGCATCGCCCTTGTTCGTCGGCGCCTGGGCGCGTATCCAGGGCGCAAATGGCGGCGCGCTCGGCTTTGCCGCGCCGCTGATTTACAAGGCGGCCGCTGCGAACTATGCCACCGACTTCCACGACGTCACCTCCGGCAATAACAGCGGCGAGACGGCTGCCACCGGCTGGGATTACACCACCGGCTTCGGCAGCCTGATTGTCAGCGCGCTCTCCGGCAACATCAGCAGCACGGGTGGCGGCGGTGGCACCACGGGCGGTACGCCGGTGGCCAACTTCAGCGACACCATCAATGGTCTCGCGGTGAGCTTCACCGACTCGTCCACCGATACCGGCGGCACGCTGTCCGCGCACTCGTGGACCTTCGGCGACGGCAGCACCTCAACCGCGACCAGCCCCAGCCATACATATACGGCCGCGGGAACCTATAGCGTGACCGAAACGGTAACCGACAGTGCCAGCGGCAAGACCAGCTCCAAGACCGCATCGGTTACGGTTGCCGCCGCGGGCGGTGGTTCGACCCAGCTGATCGTCAACGGCGGCTTCGAAACCGGCGCGGCGACGCCCTGGACCCTGAGCTCCGGCACCCTGTGCAGCAACAGCACCTGCTCGGGTGAAGTCGCGCACAGCGGCACGTGGTTCGCGTGGCTGGACGGGTACGGCAGCAAGCACACCGATACCGCGTCACAGACGGTGACCATCCCCAGCGGCAAGACCACGGCCACACTGTCCTACTATCTGCATATCGACACGGCAGAAACCGGGTCGACCGCTTACGACAAGCTGACGGTGCAGGTGTTGAACAGTTTGGGCACGGTGCTCAGCACGCTGGCGACTTTCTCGAACGTCAATGCGGCTTCGGGCTATACGGTGCATACCGCCAGCCTGGCGGCGTATATCGGCCAGAAGGTGACGATCAAGTTCACCGGTACGGAAGACGCGTCGGAACAGACGTCCTTCGTACTGGATGATGTGACCTTGAACGTGCAGTAAGTCGAATAAACCAAACGGCCGCGGGAAAACGGGCCGTTCGAACGATCCGACGTAAAGAGCCCGACCGCAAGGCCGGGCTCTTTTTTGCACTCGTCAAAGTGACGCTGTCGCGGAGGCTGGACGTCGAGTCAGCGATAGTCCTTGACGATATCCAGCAGCGGGTTCAGATGCGCCTCGAAATGTTTCCAGCGCGCCACAGATGATCGATAAATCGGTTTGCGCACCTGGGCGACGCTGGCAGTTCTCACCACGCGCTCGTTCCGGTGAAAGGCGAGACAGTTTTCGTCCCAGGGCAGATCGAGATAGGCAAGCAGACGCCGCGCCTGCCCTTCGGTATCCGTGACCATGTCCTCGTAATGCACATCGAGCACCGTGCCGGGCGGCAGCACGCGATGCCAGTGCCGCATCAACCGGATATAGCGCACGTAGTAGCGGCCCACCGTGTCGAGCCGGTAGGCAAAATCCAGATTGTTGCCGGCGAACAGGCGCGAATAGCACGAGAAACAAGAGTCCATCGGATCGCGCATCGCATGGATGATTTTGGCGTGCGGCAGCATCAGATGAATCATGCCGATATGCAGAAAGTTGGCCGGCATCTTGTCGGTGATGCGCGCGGCATTCGGCGCATGCCGCCAGATGCGCTCAAGATACGTTTGACCCAGGTCGCGAAATTCATCGACCGGCAGGCTGCTGACGATATCCGGATACGCGATAGCACCGCCCTCCTTTTGTCTGACGATCGAATGCACCACGTCGTTCAGATCGGTCAGCTCGCCTGCGCCGTGCACGCCCGAACAGGTCGACAAGATCTGCTCGATAAGCGACGTGCCCGAACGCGGCATGCCGACGATAAAAATCGGCGCCTTGTCCGCATAGGTCGGCTTCGGGCGACTGGCAAACAACGCGGTGCTGAAGACGGATTGCAAACGCTCCATCAGCGCGACCTCGTGCGCTTCGTCGTGCGGAAACAACTCGTGCTGATGGCGATTTCCCTCGGCATAGGCGGCAAACGCATCGTCGTAACGCCCAACGTCTTCGCGCATTTTTCCCAGGGCAAACCAGTAACTGGCGCGGCCTGTTTTCGGCAACGTGGGGAGCTGATGCTGCTGACTTTCAAACACGCCGAGGTGGTCGTCGTCAGCAGTGTAGGTTTTGAGCGGCGCGAGGTTGCAATGCGATTGCACGAAATCCGGCTGGATTGCGATCGCGGTCTCGAAACATTCTCGGGCCTGTTCCAGGCGCCCCTGCCGCTTGAGGCACAGGCCCAGATTGTTGAGCGCCTTCAAATGACGGGGTGCGATATGCAGCGCCCGCCGATAACTTTGCTCCGCCTCAGGCTGCCGATTCTGATCGCGCAAAACGTTGCCGAGATTGAAATGCGTTTCGGCATAACCGTCGTTGAGCGCCAGCGCCTGGCGATAGCTGGATTCCGCTTCGGCGTAGCGGCCCTGGGCACCCAGCGCATTGCCCAGATTGGTGAGCGCCTCGGTGTAGCCCGGATGGATCGCCAGCGCGCGCCGATAGCAGCCTTCCGCGTCGGTCATGCGACCCAAGCTGCGGTACGCGATACCCAGGCTATTGTGCGACCGCGCATCGTCCGGGCGCGCTGCCAGAACGCGTTGAAAATGCGATGCCGCGTCGCCCGATAGTCCGCTGGCAACCAGCGCGTGGCCCAGCCTGGCATGCGCGTCAATATAGTCCGGTCGAATTTCCAGCGCGCGGCGATAGCTGTCAATCGCGTCTTTCAACTGGCCCTGTAGCAGTAGCGCATTTCCCAGGTTGAAATGGGCCTCGAAATAATCCGGCCTGATGGCCACGGCGCGGCGATAGCTACTCGCTGCCTCACCCGGTTCTTCCAGCGCCATCAAACCATTGCCGAGGTTGTAGTGCGCGCGGGCATCGTGCGGCAGAAGCAAAACAGCCCGTTGCTCGGCCGTCACGGCATCCGCGATGCGCCCCTGCGCTTTGAGCAACGCGCCGAGCGCCTTCCAGGCAAAACCATCGTCGGGAAACTCGGTGATGAGTTTTCGCGCCAGCGCTTCGGCTTCCGCATGTCGCTGCCCACTCAGCAGATCGGTAAGCGCGTCGATGTCCTGCCTGTCTGGAGAACCACCGGGCAGCGTTGAGTCCGAAGAAGGTTTCACGCGATACGGCATCATCTCATTGTCCGGCATGACTGGCCTAAAGCGAAAGTGTCGACGCCGGCCTCGACCGCAGTTGCAGATCGTCGTAAAAATTAGCGCGTTTTGTCTATCCTAACGTTGCGGCGGCTTTGTGCCGCCGGAATAAATATGTTTCTCTGGTCAAGCGGGCTGACTCGCTGTCGAATTGGTTCGGCCACATGCCCGGGGATCATTAAATGCCGTTGAAGCGGATTTCCCTATTCTGCGTATGGGCCGGCGCCGCCTGTTTCTTGGGAGCAACGATGGTGCAGCCGGGTGGCTACGACTGGAATCGCGACTATATTTCGACATTGCTCAAGGCCACATCCAGCCCGGTGCGACGACTGGCTGTGATCGGCATGCTGCTTTTCTGTGTCGGCATTGCGCTGGTGTTCGCGCGTCTGGCGCGGGCGCCCGAATTTTCAAAGGTCTCCAAGGCGATACGGATTGGCGGCATCGGCTCCATGGTCTATGCCGCTCTCGCATTCACGCCCATGCATGACTTGATGGTCACCATCGCGTTTCTGTTTTTTCTGGTTGCCGTACTGGCTTTGTTGTGGGCGCTGTACATCCTGGGCGAGAGTACGCTGTTTAGCTGTGGATGCCTATGCTCGGCGGTGCTTGTCGTGTGCGCAACGGCCTATTACGCAAGAGATTACGGTGGTTTGCTCGCGTGGACCGAGCGGGCGTCGTTTGCCGTTTTTGCGGCATGGCTGTTTCTTCTGGATGGTCGTTTTCCTCGACACCGGTTGCAGGAGCAAGCACGATCTGATGGCGTGCAGCCGCGCTCGTGAATGCCTTGCCTATCTCTACTCGATCTTTTCCATAAGCGGCTATCTCGACAACAAAATTGCGATGCCGAGATGGTGCGCTAACCACGATCGTCACTCAACGCACTGATCGGACAATAGGTTGGATTGGTCAATCCATGGTCATCCCGGCGATAGCTGCGTCGCTCCCTAAAAACTCTCTGCTCCATCAATTTCTCGACAAGCAAAATAAAAAAGGCGCCTGAAGGCGCCCTTTCTTGATGCATGGCAGAACAATCAACCGCCGCTGGACGTAGCCGGTGCCGGCGCCGCCGAATCGTCCGCGGCTTTCTTCATGTGATGATGCTTCTTGGCCGGGGCCGGGGCGCTGCTGGCATCAGCCGGGGCCGCGCTGTCGGAAGACGAGCTGTCCGACGACGAAGAGTCCGAGCTTCCGCCTTCGCCGCGGGTGTAGACGATTTTCTTGTCACCTTCGCAGGTGCCAACAACTTTGGCATCGGCGCCGGCACTGTCGCCGGATACCACATCGAGCTTGTAATCGCTGACGCCCTTGGCTTTGATCTTGGCATCGATGCTGGACTTCACATCGTCGCAGGATGCGTGGGCGATTACCGGTGAGGCGAGCAGCAGCAATGCCATCATTCCAAAACGCTTGTTCATGGATTTCCTCCTGGGGTTCAACAACCTGGGGTCAACAGCGAATCGATCGGCGGCGGATCATCGGATTCCGCCTCAGCGTACCCGCCCATCAAAACCCGCTGGCGATGAATTTAAGGTGCATGGCTCATGAGATTGGAATTAAACATCGCATCGGAAATACGCTCGAAGCTCTGCCGATCCGCCACCGCATCAGGTACCGCGCGGCTTGGCGCGATGCGTCGGTACTGCGCTCCACGGATCATCCGGCCACGGGTGCCGCGGATAACGGCCCTTCAATTCCTTTTTCACTTCGGGATACGTGCGTTCCCAAAACCCTTTCAGATCCTGCGTGACCTGGATCGGCCGACCCGCGGGAGACAGCAGATGCAGGGTGACCGCAATGCGGCCGCCGCCGATGCGCGGCGTGTCGGCAAGGCCGAACAGCTCCTGCAGTTTTACCGCCAGCACGGGCGACTCATCCGGCCCGTAATCCAGACGGCGCTGCTGTCCGCTGGGCACGGTAAGGCTCTCTGGCGCCTGCGCATCGAGCATGCGCCGCTGTTCGTAGTCGAACAATGCGCCAAGCGCCTGCGACAGGTCGGCTGCGCTCAGCGCATCGAGTCCACGCTTGCCTAGAAGTGCAGGAGCAAGCCACTGATCGAGCGTGTCGAGCAGTGCTTCATCGGACACATCGGGCAGCTTGAGTTCGGGCATCCAGCGACGCAAAGCCTGCATGCGCGAACGAAGTCGTGCGGCCTGATCACCCCAGGGCAACGCCCCGATGCCCCTCGCGCGCACCACCGCCAGCAGCGCCGGCAGCGCATCTTCGGGGCGCACGGGAACGCTATGGCGCTCCAGCACGATGGCGCCGAAACGATGCTCCTCAAACGCTTCGATCACGGCGCGCGTGTCGTTCCAGCGCAAGCTGCGCTCGCGCTGGAACTGCGCGGGATAGTCGCGCTCCAGCAGCGCGGGGTCGAATGGCACAGCGGCGAGAATCAGGCTGTCGCGCGCCTCATGCCGCAGATCCAGCACAGCGAGCCACGGCTCGCCGAGTAACGACGTGTTCTCGTGCAGGCGCGCACCACGACCGTTCGCCAGCGTATAGCGCAGCGGATTGCTGTCATCGCGGCGGGCGATGCGGTCGGGAAAGGCATGCAGCAACAAATCCCCGGCGGCGTGACTGTCCGGCACACCGCTGGCCGCGGTTCGGACGTCCAGACGTCTGCGCCAGCCCTTGCTGCTTTGCTCGATCGCCGCCAGCGCAGCATTGTCGACGTCCATGGATGGACCACTGCCGCGGGCGCCGGATGCGCCGGAGCGGCCGGCGGTTCCGCGACGATCGCGCCAGCCGTGCAGTGCCGCCAGCCGAATGCGAAAGTCATCCGTCCTCGCCTGCTCACCGCGCAGCGGCGAGCGCGCTTCCATCAGGGACAACAGATCGGCAATCAACGGCCGCTGCATTTCCGGTGCTCGCCACGCGGCGGCAGCCAGTCGGGGGCTGGCGCCCAGTGTGAGCATGGCCGTGCCCAGCACCGTGATACGCGCGGCGTCGTCGAGTGCGCCCAGCTGGATCAGCAACCCGCGTGCCTGCGCCAGCGCGCCCGGCGGAGGCGCATCGAGCCAGCGCAGGTTATCGCTGTTGTCCGCGTTCAACCCCCACGCCGCCAGCTCCAACGCCAGGCCGGACAACTCGGCGTGGCTGATCTCTGCACGTCGCGCCGATTCCAGACGCCTGCTCTGCGGCCACAGCCGATACGCCGTGCCTTCCGCCACGCGGCCGGCGCGACCGGCGCGCTGATCGGCCGAGGCCTGCGAGATGTTGACCGTTTCCAGCCGCGTAAAGCCCGAGTTTGGATCGAAACGCGGTTCACGCGCCAGTCCGGCATCGATCACCGCGCGGATGCCCGGCAAGGTCACGCTGGACTCGGCCACATTGGTCGCCAGCACGATCCGCCGCATGCCCGATTCGGCGGGTGCGAGTGCGGCCTGCTGCTCGACCTGCGACAGCTCACCGTGCAGCGCGAGGACTTCGACGTTGTCGTCCTCAATGACCTGCGCCAGCGCATTTCTGGCGCGGGCGATTTCGCGCTGTCCCGGCAAAAAGGCCAGCACGTCACCGAGATTTTCTTCCAGCGCCTGCTTTGCAACGCGCGCCAGATGATGCTCGATGGTTTCCTGCGCGCGCGCTGCCGGGTGCACGATGCGTACCGCGTAACTGCGGCCCGGACTGCTGATGCGTGGCGCATCGAGCCACTGCGCAATGCGCTCACCGTCGAGGGTGGCCGACATCACCAGCAGGCGCAGATCCGGTCGCAGCGTCGCCTGCACATCGAGCGCCAGCGCTGCGCCGAGATCGCCGGCGAGATGCCGCTCGTGAAATTCATCGAACACGATGGCGCCGATAGCGCCGAGCTCTGGATCCTCCTGAATCAGGCGCGTGAGGATGCCTTCGGTAACCACTTCGATACGCGTCGTTGCGCTGACCACGGACTCGAACCGGATGCGGTAGCCGACCGTCTGACCGACCGCCTCACCAAGCTGCTGCGCCATGAACTGCGCGGCGGCACGGGCCGCAATGCGGCGCGGTTCCAGCATGATGATTTTTCGACCCGCCAGCCATGCCGCATCTAGCAAGGCCAGCGGAACCTGCGTGGTTTTACCGGCGCCCGGAGGCGCTTCGAGCACGAGCCGCGGATGGCGTGCGAGCGATGCACTGATCTGCGGCAGCAGCGGTGTAATCGGAAAGGTCGGCGCGGATGCGTTCATCCGCGCCGATGATAGCGGCTAGCGCGATGCGCCTGCCGCTTCGTATTCGCCGAACCGACCGCGGCTCGGCGTTTCTATCGCAGCGGAATTACGAACCACCGGCGGCGAGGCAGCTGCTTTCCTGCTTGCGCGCCGCGTCAACGCTACCCAGCCGATTGCTGTGTTTGCGCGCCTCGACAATCACGCCCCAGTTCCGCTCGCACAGCGAGCCGCGATGCAGGCCCTGTTTCCACGACTGCATGGCCAGATCCTGCGCCGTCGCGTAATCGGACTGGCGCAGCGCATCTTCGGCGTGCTGCTGCAGCTGTTCCGGCCAGTTCGACGCCGGGCCGGCTGCGCTTGGCAGCGGTGTGATGACGGCCGGCAGGGTGGACGGCGCGACCGCCGATGTCGTCACGCTTCCCGTGCCACCGGCAGCACGCAGCGGCGCGAGCGACTCGAACTTGCTCTGGTAATCGTCGGTAACCTGCTTGGCATCCTGGCTGCCACGAATCACCTTGGGCGTGATCAGCACGATCAGCTCGGTGCGCGTGCGGCTGCGATTGGTCGTTCCGAAAAGACGGCCAAATACCGGGATATCGCTGAGAAAGGGGACACCGGAGTTGGTCTTCTCATCGTCCTGCGTAATCAGGCCACCCAGCAAAACGGTCTGGCCGCTTTGCACGGCGACCTGCGTTGCCACATCACGCTGGGCGATGGTGTAGTTGCCTTGCGCGTTGGCCGCGCCCTGGGTCGCGCTGACCTGCTGATGCACGTTGAGATACACCAGACCACCTGGATTAACACGCGGCTGCACGTCGAGAATCACGCCGGTGGGAAGGTACGTCACGCTGCTGGCTGTCGTGTCGGTGCTGCTGGTGCCGCCGAGTCCAATCAACGAGGTCTGGTTGACCGGTATCTGATTACCGACCTGGATGTGCGCCTCCTGGTTGTTCATCACCACCATCGACGGCGCGGACAGCGTCTTGGTGTTGCCGCTGGTTTCCATCGCGCTGATCGCGATCTGCGTGTTGCTGTTGATGAAAGAATAGAAGAGCGAATCAGAGCTGGTCGGCACGGTGCCGCCGCCGCCCAGGCCGATATTGCGATGGCGATAGGACTGGCCCGGCGTGATCGTGCCATCGGAGTTGGTGGTGGACCCGGTCAGGCCGTCGAGGTAGTACTGCACGCCGAAGGCAAACTCGTTGGTGAGGGTAACCTCGAGAATGCGCGTTTCAATCTGCACCTGCAGCGGCACGTTGTCGAGCTTCTTGATCGCTTCCTGCATCTCTTTCCACTGCGACGGCCGGGCGCGCACCAGCAGCTGATTGTTGCTGTCGACCGAGCCGATGTGCACGCTGCCGTCGCTGGAGTTGTACTGCTGATCGGCGTTGGCGTTGTTGCCGCTGTTGTTCAGACCACCGCTGGCGCCGTTGGCGCCGCCGCTACTGCTGCTGCCGAGGCCGCCGATACCGCCGCTGGAACCACCGAGACCACCGCTGCTGCCGAAGCCGGAAGTGGAGCCGACGCCGGTGCTTCCGCCGATACCGCTGCTGCTGCCAAAACCGGACGTGCCGCTGGAGCTGCCCAGCCCGCCGCTGAGGCCGCCCGCGCCCGAGGTGGACGAACCAAAGCTGCCCGCGGTGCTGCCGTCGCTTTTGCCGCTGTTGCTGTTGTCACCGCTGCCCAGCGTGCTGCCGGTGAGTCCCGGGCCGACCTTGCCATTGGTATCGTTGCCATTGCCCGAACCCGAGCCGCTGGCATAGATCTGCGCCAGATACTTGGCCAGATCGGAGGCCTTGAGGTTGCGCACGTCGTACACGAAAAGCTGTGGCTGGTTGCCGCCGCCTGCATCGATCTTGCCGATCCAGTCGCCAACTTCCTGCAGGTATTGCGGCTGCGTGCTGATCACCACCAGCGCGTTGGTGCGCTCGATTGGAATGAAGCGCATGGTGCCGGCCAGCGGCGTGCTGCCATGCTCACCGAACAGGCCATCGAGCTGGGGCATCAGCTCGTTGACCGACGCGTACTGCAGGTTGAATACGCCGACCGAGGTACCGCGCAGCCAGTCGACATCGAAGGTTTTCACCATGCTGGAATAATTGGCCAGCTCCTCCGGCGTACCCGACATCACCAGCAGGTTGCGCGACGAATCCGCCAGCAGCACGGCATCGGGCCGGGCGAACGGCTTGATCAGCTTTTCCATTTCCGTGGCGGAAATGTAGTGCAGCGGAAACAGGCGCGACTGCAGGCCGCCGCTGGGCGCATTGCCACCGAGGCTGGGCACGAGGTTGCCGGCCACCGCCTCCTTCTCCGGCAGCACCACATAACCACCGGCGCGCTTGACCAGCGCGTTGTGCGTCCACGACAGCAGCGTCTCCAGAATCGGCAGGGCCTGGTCGCTGCCGACCGGCTGCGAGGTGGAGAACGAAATATTGCCCTGCACGCCCGGCGTGATGGTGTAGTTCTGCTTCAGAAAATCGCCGAGGATTGCCTTGACCACCGCCTGCACCGGCTGGTTCTCGAAATTGAAAGTCACCGCGCCATCGCCACTGGCCGCTGGGCGTGGCGTAGACAACGCGTTGGGATGAATGAAGGTGCCGGTGCCGCGGCTGATGTCCGGCTGATGGAGGAGATCACCGTTGCTGGCGTTGACGTCGTTGTTCAACGGCAGCGGCGCCGGCACCGGGTTCTGCGTACCTGCCATCGCTTCGCGCTGTAGCGATCCGTCGTCGCGCGCGAGCGTGTTGGCGCAGCCGGCCAGCCCGACCATCAACGCGATCGTGCCGGCACGGAGTACTTGCTGAGTGAGCTTGTGAAACATCGATCAACTACTCCTTAGTGAGAAGCCGCGGCACGTTCGGCACGGCGTCTCTGATTTGCTTGCCTGATTCGGTTGATTAGGGGTGACTCCGATGACGCGTCCTTCGGCGACGCATCGCTGTCGGCACCGCCCTGACGGCCGGCGCCGTGCGGCCCGATGCTGATCACCGCACCGGCGGGGACCTGCGCATTGTCATTGTCCTTATTGCCGGCATCGTCGCTGGCAGCGGCGCCCGCCTTTTGCTCGTCGAATGGCGCGCCCGCAGGCAGCTTCAATTCTGTTCGACCGCCGGAACCGTCGAACAGTGCCGAGCGCGAACGAACCTCGACCAGTTTGACGCTGCCATCGGGCGTCGATTCGCCCTCCCGCAGGCGAATCTGGCGATCGCCGTTCTTGTCGCGCAGCAGCGCCATGTGCAGCTCGGGCGTGATGATGATGCCGGTCAGCGACAGATCCCCCAGCGACGTGCCGCCATCGGCGATACGTTCAACCGGCTTGCGGTCGGGGCTGAACAGCGGCTTTTGCCAGACCAGCGCAAAACTCTGCAGCGGCTGTGGCGTCGGCAGATTGGACGCGTTGCTGACCGGCGGCAATGACGCCAGCGGCCGCGGCGGGTTCCACTGCACCGAGCGGCCCACCCCGCTGAACAGCATCAGCAGAACGAGCGCCAGAACAACGGCGACCGCGGCGAGCATGGGCGTCAGCCGACGCTGGCTGGCGGCGTTCATGACGATGCTCCCGGTGCTTGCCCGCGCGCAGGTTCCGACGGCGTTGTCGCCGGCGCCGCATGCGAGGGACGCACGTAGCCGGAAAGAGTGAACTGCACCTCCAGTGGCGCGGCCTGATCTTTCTGCGCGGCCACCGGATTGCGATAGATGCTGAGGTCATCAATGAACACGTATGGCGTGCCCTGCTCCAGCGCCTGCAGCACCTGCGCCAGCGACTCGATATCACAGCTCAGGTTGATGCTCACCGCCGCCTTGCGATACGGCTCACCCGGCGTGGTCGGTGGATTGGGAATGGGCACTTTCTGGCTGACCACGCAGCTGCCGGTCTGCTTGCTGGTACCGACCACGTCGACGGCACGCTGCATCAGATCGGCGGCGGCGGTGTTCGGATCATCCTCCGGCAGAAAGGCGCTGCTGGCCGCCTGTCCCGCGCCGAGCGCGGCAATGCGCTGCTGCAGCGCCGGCCGTTCAGCGATGGCCGAGGCGAAGCGGCTTTGCGTGTCACGCAGGTCGACCATGTCGCTGCTGATCTGCTGCAGCGGCGCGACAAACCACCAGTGCAACAGCACGAAGTAAGCCAGCACCAGCACGACCAGCAGCAGGCCAACGGCGGCGAGCCGGCCATCACGCGGATTGAGGATGAGCTTTTTCATGGGCCGTCTGCTCGATTAGCCGCTGCCTTGCTGCCGGCCTTGGCGGGCTGGCGCAACTGCGCCACCAGATAAAAGCGCTCCTTGCCCGAGCTCGGATCGGGCTGGATGCTGCCCTGGAAACTGGCGTCGGTAATCAGCGGCGAGTCCTTCAATGCGTCGAGCAGTTTGGCCGCCTGTACGCTCTGTCCCTGCAAGCCCACCTGGCCGGTGTTGTCGACGCTGAAACGCTCCAGCCAGGACGTATCGGGCAGCCGCGCCGTGATGTCCTGCATCAGGCTGAGCATGCTGACGGTGCTTTTTTTGCGCTGGGCCAGAAAGCCCGCCGCGCCCGCGTTGTCCTGCAGCTGCTGTCGCAGGACGGACACCTGCTGCGCGTCGCTACGCATGCTGTCGACGGTTGCCTGCATCTGGGCCAGCGCGGTCTGTCGATTGTGCAACCACGCACCCAGTGTCAACACCAGCAGCAGTACACAACCGGCCGCGAGCGCGAGGTTCAGGCGCAGACGCGGCCGCACCCGGCGCGGGGTCTGTTCCGGCGGCAGCAGGTTGACGCCGAGGCGGTCGTTGCCAACGGCAACATCTACCGCATCGATAGGAAAGGTTAGCGTGCCAAGCAAGGCCAGCAGCGGATCCAGCGCGCTGCGCGTCACCACAACGAGCTCGGCATTGACGCGCCCGGCCGCGGCCACTGACGGCAACTCGCGCACCGCGTAATAAACCTGCGCCTGGCCAAACGGCGTTTGCCGGTCGATTTCGAACCCCATCACCTGCGGCAGGTTGTCGCGTGCGGCCAGCGGCAGTGCGAGCGTGCGGCGCAGTACGTCGTCGGCCGGCAGCAGCAGGGCCAGGCGCAGATCCTCACTGTCGACATCCTTCAACGCGCTGGTCAGGGCCGCGCGCTGGATCAGGCTGTCGTCGTCATCATTCCAGCGCGTCATCACCACGCTGTTGCCGGCCGCACGCAGCGACCAGGCGGTGCCTTCGTGCTGCAGCAAAAACCACTGCGCGCCGCCGGCCAGATGCCGCCGCCAGCGGGCCGGCAACAGTGCGCGCAGTTCACCGCCCCACCAGCGGAAAAAATCCGGCAATGGCGACCCGCGCCAGGCACGGCGCACGCGATCTACCAGTGGCCGCAGCGACTGCGTTGCCGTACTCATTCTCCGTCACCCTCCTGCCAGCGCAGCACCACATACGGCAGCGCCCCGGCGCCCGGCTGCAGGCGCATCGTAGCGTGCACGACCGCGCGCGTACCGTCGGCCAGCACGGCCTCCGACCGAATACTATGCGTTGTTCCCGTGCTGAGAACCAGACTGGGATCGGTGCCACCGCGCTGGCGTGCCGCATAGACCGTCGCCTCCTGCTGCGGGGTCATGCCCGGAATGGCGGCCAGCGCCAGCGGCGGCGCCGTGTTGGGATCCGGCGCCGCGTTGCCGGACCAGATCGTGATGTCCGGCGCGATTGCGCGATACAGCGCCGGCGTCATGCCCAGCACCATCTGCAATTCCTCGACGCTGACGAAGGGTCCGTTGCGCGGGCCATAATCTCGTCCGGCGGCCTGATACATCGCCCGCCGCTTTTCGGTGTCGGTCGATATCAAGGGCGCGCTGCGCCAGTCGACCACGTTGTCAGTCAGCGACTTGGCCTGCACCGGTGGCATGCCGGCGGCCTGAAAAAGCGCCTGCAGCACATCCGGCGTGGCGGCGTTGATATCCACCTTGCCATTTTCACCCACGGCCGAAATGCTCACCGTGGCATTGTCGAACGCTAGCGGATAAGCGCGACCGTCTTCGATCCAGCGGTTCTTGGTGAGTGGATCTTGCAGGCCGTAAAACCCCCGCATGATGCCCGCTTCGGCCGCGTAGTGCGCCTGTGTCTGGGCAAACTGGTAACGCGTCTGCAGCCCTTCGGTGCGCGCCAGCGCGGCGTATCCGCCCAGCAGTATCGCCAATAGCGTGCACGCCCAAAGAACAAGCAGCAGCGCAACACCTCGTTGGCGCGAAGCCGCGATGGAAAACGGCCGCCTCACCGGCCGCTTCCGTTGGCTGCATTCAGCGGCTGCAGGCCACTGGCGATACTGCTGGCCTGCGGATTCACGCGCAGCGGAATTTGCATCAGCGGCCAGCGATAATTGCCCTGTGGTTGCAATACGATGCGCACTAGCAGAGGCAGCATGCGACCATCGGCCCAGCTCGCCGACCACGGCAGCGGCTTGCCCGTCGTATCGATGCCGCGATAGCTGAAACCGCCGCTGCTGATGTGATCCAGCAGTACCTGGGGATCACCCAGCGGCTGCGGTGGCGACCCGTCCGGCGGCAACACGGCAAGGCTCAGCACCAGGCTGGACTCGCCATGTCCTTCATCGACCAGTTTCAAACTCTGCAGCTGCGGCCCGAGCTTGCCCAGATAGCCCGGCAGCGGCGCGACGTAGCGCATTTCATGGGCGTCACCCTGGAAGTAGATGGCGTCGCCGCGATCATTCTTTCCAATCGGCTGCGCCATGCTTTGCGCCAGCTCGCGCTGCAGAAATTGCTGCGCCGAACGGATCTGGTCGATGCGCTCCACCGCCGCCGTGCCCGAACGCACGCTGTGCGTGGCGGTGCGCAAACCGGAATACACGCCGATCAACAGCAGCGCCAGCAGCACCAGTGAAGCGAGCACCTCGAGCAGGGTGAAGCCGGCCATCGGTTTAAGCGCGGCCGAATTCATGGTGCGGCCTGTGTCGTGTCAGCGGCCGCCGGCCCGGCGAGACGCAGGGTGCGAAAGTGCGCCGAACGCGGATGGCTGTTCGGCCCCCACAGCACACTCAAATCCAGCTGATACATATGCATCGGCGCGGCGGGTGGCGCGATGCCGGCCTGGTTCCACGGCGTCACGTTGAGCTGCCATCGATACCGGTTGTCGAACTGGCCGCTGCTGTTGCCCGGCCGGATCGACTCGCCGACATACGCACCGTCGAGCAGGCCACGCGCCCACAGCGCGGCCTCGCTGTAGCCGGCCGCATTCTGGGTCAGATTGATCGATGCGCCGGCGACTTTCATCAACGCGGCAAACGCGATCGCCAGCAGCATGATCGCGGCAATCACCTCCAGCAGGCTGAAGCCGCGCTGCGAGCGCGTCGATCGCCGGCTTTCAGCAGCCAGAGTCATCGCATCGCCACCGGTGTCGCCGTGACTACACGCACCTCGCCGGTCAGCCACGACACGTTGACGTGCCACTCGCGCTTGCCGCTGAACAAGGTGATGCGTCCGCCAGTCGAGCTGCCGTCGGGGAAGAAGCGGATGCGTCCGGTGTGATCGTTTGGCTGGTCGTCCTTTGCGCTGGTGATGCTCAGGCGCAGGCCTTTCGGCAACGCCACGTCCTGCTGCCTGACGTTGCGATATGTATCGGCCCGGGTGTCCACATCGAAATTCTGCTGCGTGCCCTTGACGATGGCCTGCGCACGCGTAGCGCGCAGGGCCGCCGCCATCTCGCTGCTGGCGGCGCTCATGCGCGCGCTGGCCAGACCCTGGCTTACCGACATTGCGACCGCTGCCGCCGCGATGCCGATCAGCAAAATGACGGCAAGCATTTCGAGCAGGGTAAAACCTTGCTCCCGCCTTGGGCGCGCGGGAAATGGGAAACGGGAAAGAGGAAACGGAAGCCTGCATGCGTCGCCGCTCTGCGCTTCCCCGATGCGTATTCCCTGTTCCCCGCGAATGCTCATTGCCAGTTGCCTACATCCTGGTTATAGCCATCGCCGCCGGCCTTGCCGTCCTGGCCGTAGAAGATCAGATCGAAATTGCCGTGCTGGCCCGGATACTGATAGCCGAACGGATGGCCCCACGGATCCTTGAGCAGCGATTCCTTGGTGTACGGACCCTGCCAGTTGGTGGCATTGACCGGCTTGGTCACCAGACCTTCCAGTTCCTGCGGCGGCGAACCGTTGTCGAGCGCGTAGTTTTCGATGCTCTGCTGCAGCTCGTTCAGCTGCGCCTTGCCCGCGCCGTATTTGCCCTTGTCCACGCTGCCGCTGACCTGGCGTACCACGATGGTGCCGATGATGCCGATCAGCACAATCACCGCGAGCATTTCGAGCAAGGTGAAACCTCTGGCGCGCGACGCGTGCAGCGAAGCGCCTTTTCGAAATTTCTGCCTCATCACATGACTCATGTCTTTCACTCCGGTTACTTCTATTGAATATTGCTGGTCAGACTCAGCAGCGGCAGCAGGATCGCCGCCATGATGATCGCCACCATCACCGTCATCACGATGGTCAGCGCCGGCACCAGGGCAGCCAGCAGACGATCGATGGCGCGCTTGGATTCGAGTTCGAAGGTGTCGGCTACTTTCAGCAGCATCGTGTCGAGCTGGCCGGCTTCCTCACCGACCTGCACCATCTGCATCGCCAGTCGGGGGAACAGCTTCGACTGGCCCAGCGCCAGGCTCAGGCCCGAACCGCCTTTCACCTGTTCATGCGCTTGGATCAGCGCGGCATCGAGGGCGCGATTGCCGGTCACCTGACGCGCAATGGTCAGCGCGCTCAACAGCGGCACGCCGTTTTTCAGCAGCGTGCCGAGTGTGCGTGCGATGCGCGCGGTTTCGACTTTCAGCAGCAGCGGGCCGATCAGTTTCATGCTCAGCATTTTTGCGTTCCAGGCCAGCATCGCCGCCGGATCGCGCAAGCGCGCGCGCCAGAAAAAAATGCTGCCGCCCATCACCAGAAGGATCAGCCACCACCACGACTGCAGCGCATTGCCCAGCAGCAGAACGGCCTGTGTGATCCATGGAATCGGCACCTGCATGTCGGCAAAGATCGGCACGAACTGCGGCACCACGTACGCCAGCAGCAACACCAGTGAACCGAGCACGCCCACCATCAGCAGCGCGGGATAAATCAGCGCATTGACGATGCTGCCGCGCAGCTCCTGCGCGCGCTCCAGATAATCGGCCAGCCGGCGCAGCGTTTCTTCCAGCGAGCCACCGGCCTCACCGGCGCGCACCAAGCTGATATAAAGCTTGGGAAACACGCCCAGCTCTTCATCCAGCGATTGCGACAGCGTGGTGCCGCAGCGCACGCGATCGCGCACGCGCTCGACCATCTTCTTGGCGTGCTCGCCTTCCGGCAGATCCAGCAGAATGCTGAGCGCACGATCCAGCGGCTGGCCCGCGCCCAACAGCGTCGCCAGCTGATGGGTGAACTGCGCCAGCTGATCACCGGTAAATGGACCGCGCTTGAACAGGCCGGCCAGGCCGCTGCCGCCGACCGCGCCATTGGCCGGTTGCGCGGCCAGCAGGGTGTGCCCCTGATCCTGCAGACGACCGATCACGTCCTCGACGCTGGCCGCCTCCATCTGGCCCTGCAGCATTTCGCCGGCATCGCTGACGGCCTTGTAGCTGAATTGCGCCACGTCAGCCGTCCTGCGTCACGCGCATGACTTCTTCCAGCGTGGTGACGCCAGAGACGGCCTTGGCGATGCCGTCTTCGTACATGGTGCGCATGCCCTCGACGCGCGCCTGCCTTTCGATCTCGCCGGCGTCGGCGCGCTGCATGACCAGGCGGCGCAGCGGGTCGCTCATGGTGAGAAATTCCATGATCGCGCGGCGTCCCCTGTAACCGCTGGGATTGGTCGCGCTGGTGCCCGGTTTCCACAGGCGGATTGGCCGCTCGTCGGTGTATTTTTCAAGCTCGAACTGCTCGACCACTTCGGGCAGCGCCTCATACGAAATCGCCGTTTCCGGATCGAGCCGGCGCACCAGCCGCTGCGCCAGAATGCCGTTGATGGTGGAGCCGAGCAGGTAATCCTCCACGCCCATGTCGAGCAGACGCGTGATGCCGCCCGCCGCGCTGTTGGTGTGCAGGGTCGACAACACCAGGTGACCGGTAAGCGCCGACTGGATCGCGATGCGGCAGGTTTCCAGATCGCGCATTTCGCCGATCATGATCACGTCCGGATCCTGGCGCATGATCGAGCGCAGCGCGCCGGAAAAATCCAGCCCGATCTGCGGCTTCACCTGAATCTGGTTGATGCCTTCCAGCTGATACTCGACCGGGTCTTCGACGGTGATGATTTTCACGTCGTTGGTGTTGATCTGCGACAGCGCGGTGTACAGCGTCGTGGTTTTGCCCGAACCGGTCGGCCCGGTCACCAGCAGAATGCCGTGCGGCTTTTCCAGCACGTCGACGAAGCGCTGCTTGAAGCTGTCGGTGAAACCCAGCGATTCGAAATCGAACACCACCGATTCGCGATCGAGAATACGCATGACAACCGACTCGCCAAAGCTGGTCGGCACGGTCGACACGCGCAGGTCCAGCTCCTTGCCCTGCACGCGCAGCTGGATGCGACCGTCCTGCGGCAGTCGACGCTCGGCGATATTCAATCGCGCCATGATCTTGACGCGCGAAATCACGGCCGCAGTCGACGACGACGGCGGCGCTTCCACTTCGTGCAATACGCCGTCGATGCGATAGCGCACTTTCAGGCGATTCTCGAACGGCTCGATATGCACGTCCGACGCGCGCTGTTCGACCGCGCGCTGCAGGATCAGATTGACCAGACGAATCACCGGCGCCTCGGAGGCGAGGTCGCGCAGATGCTCGACGTCGTCCTCTTCGGCGGCGCTGCCGTCGAGGTTTTCCACGATGGTGCCCATCGCCGAACGGCCGGTGCCGTAATAACGTTCGATCAGTCCATCGATTTCCGAACGCAGGCCCACGCGCAGCGCCACCGGTCTACCCGCCGCCAGGGTGATCGCCTGCAGCGGATACGGATCGGCCGGATCGGAGACGATCAGCGCCAGCCCGTCTTTTTCGTCGTGCACCGGCACGACATGCTGCTGCTTGAGAAAGCGCAGCGATATTTCGAGGTCGGCCGGCGGCAGTTCCGGCGCGTCGCGCGCGGCCAGCAGCGGCACCTGCAGCAGTTCGGCCCAGGCTTCGGCCAGGTCACGCTCGGAAACCAAACCCAGCCGCGCCATCAGGGTGGTGAGCGTGCCCTCAGCCGACTCTTCATGCAGGCGACGCGCACGGCCCAGGTCGCTGTCCTTCAAACGACCGCGCGCGACCAGCCATGCGCAGACTTCCGCTTCGCGATCGTCCGCGGTCATGCCGGTCCCGCCTGCCGCCGGCTGGATGACTGCCGACATGATTCCACCCCGCTCAATAGCTCGTGAAAAGCGGCCAATGCTGGTTGTCTCGAACCGCCAGCATTGACGAAATGACCACCATAACTATCACAACTTCATTAACCAGTCGTGGCGGCAGCTGAATGGCCGTCATCGACGCACTGCTTCTGCCCGAAACGCATGCCTTCATTAAGCATCTGCTTGCAGGTCACGCTTGACCGCCGGCCATTGTGCCGTCTCCATCCGGCCAGTGGCGCTTTTGCCACGTAGGAAAATTTCCTGTGCCGCCCTCACCCGATCGTATACAGGTCTGACAGAGCCGCAGCCGGTTAGTTCGACTGCGCTATCGGATCAGACGATTCCCCGCGCGCTCGAAGAACCACTCATCACTCCCACGGCACGCCGATAGCAAAATCTCTGGGACAATGACGCTTTGCGCAAAGCGGCCCCCTCATGCAATTGCTCGATATCGGCGTCAATCTCGGCCATGAATCGTTTCAGCCGGATCTTGACAGCGTGCTGCAACGCGCTGCCAGTCATGGAGTGAACCGCATGATCGTCACCGGCGCCTCGCGCGATGGCAGCACGCATGCGCTGGCCCTGGCCAAAGAACATTCGGGCGCGCTGTTTGCCACGGCGGGCGTGCATCCGCATCACGCCATCGACTATGACGACGCCACCGATGCGGTGTTACGCAAGCTGGCAAGCGACCCCGTCGTGCGCGCCATCGGTGAAACCGGGCTCGACTACAATCGCAACTATTCGCCGCGCGAGGTGCAGCTGCAGGTATTCGAGCGGCAGCTGCAGATTGCCGTCGATCTGCAGAAACCGCTGTTCCTGCATCAGCGCGACGCGCACGCGGATTTTCTTGCGCTGCTGCGACGCTATCGCGACAAGGTGCCGGCCGTCGTCGTGCACTGTTTTACCGATACGGAAGAGGCGCTGCGCGATTATCTGGCACTGGATTGCCATATCGGCATCACCGGCTGGATATGCGACGAACGGCGCGGCAGCCATCTGAGTGCGCTGGTGCGGGAGATTCCCGCCAACCGCTTGATGATCGAAACCGACGCACCCTACCTGCTGCCGCGCACGATACGACCGCAGCCAAAACATCGGCGCAACGAACCGATGTATCTGAAACACATCTGCGAGGAGATCGCACGCGATCGCGATGAGCCGGCTGAAGTGACCGCAGCCAACAGCACGGCAACGGCCGAGGCGTTTTTCGGCCTGCCATAGCCGCGCAGACGAAGCGTCAGGACAGCACTCGGGTCTCGCCCGATGCCAGCCCGTCCAGCGCATGCTCGCCGATCTGCACGCGTATCAAGCGCAGCGTGGGAAAGCCCACCGCCGCCGTCATGCGCCTTACTTGCCGGTTGCGCCCTTCGCGAATCGACAGGCTCAGCCAGCTGGTCGGCAATTGCTTGCGATAGCGCACCGGTGGATCGCGTGGCCAGAGCCAGTCGGGTTCGCCAATGCGTTTTGCCGTTGCCGGCAAGGTCGGACCATCCCTCAGCAACACGCCATTGCGCAGCGCCAATAGCGCCCCATCATCGATCTCGCCGTCGACCTGGACCAGATAGGTTTTCGGCTGCTTGTGCCGCGGGTCGGTGAGTCGATGCGCCAGCGCACCATCGTCGGTCAGCAGCAGCAGGCCCTCGCTGTCTTGATCCAGCCGTCCAGCCGCATAGACGTCTTTCTGCCGCACAAAATCCGCCAGCGTACGGCGGCCACCCTGGTCGGTGAACTGGCACAGCACGCCATAAGGTTTGTTCAGTGCGATCAACATGTCTGCGTGACGCTGTTTGCGAAGCCGCTCAGGGCTTGGTGCGGGCAAGCGTTTGCGACAGGGGTTTGACGAAACGCAGCGTCATGCGGTCGGACTCGCCGATGGCCAGGTATTTCGCCTTGTCGACATCGCCAAGCGTCAAGGTCGGCGGCAAGGTCCACACGCCCTGGGCATAGTTTTTCGTATCTTTCGGGTTGGCGTTGATCTCGCTGCTGCCCTGCAGGGTAAATCCCGCTTCGGTCGCCATCTTTACCACGTAAGGCGTCGGCAGATAGCCGCTCTTTTTCACCGTATCGAGCGCAACGTTGTCGGGCGCCCGATGATCGACCACGCCAAGCACGCCGCCAGGCTTGAGCACCGCGTAAAACGCCTTGAACATCGCCGCGGTGGTATCGGCCATCACCCAGTTGTGCACGTTGCGGAATGTCAGCACCAGATCCGCTGAACCGGGCGCGCCGAACACCGGCGCTTTCGGATCGAACAGAATGAATTTCGCGGTGCCGTAATGCGCCGGGTCGGCCGCAAACAGGCGATGCAGGGTGTCGTTGTCCAGCTTCGCCTCGTCACCGCTGGCCGGCTTCTGCACCGCCGCGATGTAGTGACCGTTGTCGTGCAGCAACGGCGCAAGAATTTCGCTATACCAACCGCTGCCCGGGGTGATCTCGATCACCGTCTGATCCGGCCGGATGCCGAAAAACTGCAGCGTGGCCTTGGGATGACGATAGACATCGCGCGCACGATCACTGGCCGGCCGCCAGCTGCCCGCCAGCGCACTGTCCAGCTGCTGGCCGGTGAAATCGCTCGCGCTGGTAGGTGGTACCAGCGTGTCGGCGGGCTGATCCTGCGCCGACGTACTGGACGTCGCCGTTTGGGAGAATGACTGCACCGGCGCTCCCGAAAGAATCAGCAGCAAACAGGCCAGCAGCGTGTGCGAACGGGCGATTTTCATGGAGCCATCCTCATGCCTGAGTCATCAATGATCGGCGCCGCGTTACCGCCGGCTGAGATCATCGTAGCCTGCACGAAGACCGACCTGCGTGAAAGCCTAATGCGAGAGGCAGAACGCGCCGCGACGACCGCTCAGTAAATAATCACCGAGCGAATGGCCTTGCCGTCGTGCATCAGTTCGAACGCCTCGTTGATCTTTTCCAGCGGCAGCTCGAAGGTGACGAACGGATCGATCTTGATTTCGCCGGCCATGTAGCGATCGACATAACCCGGCAGCTGGCTGCGCCCTTTCACGCCGCCGAACGCGCTGCCGCGCCACACGCGCCCCGTGACCAGCTGGAACGGTCGCGTGCTGATCTCCTGCCCCGCGCCGGCCACGCCGATGATGATCGACT
>Ga0302220_10000034_pt1 | contig 128123 bp, 123 predicted proteins | sample II_Palsa_E1_3_FD_194572 | JGI IMG/M metagenome (GOLD analysis project Ga0302220, IMG submission 194572) | Peat permafrost microbial communities from Stordalen Mire near Abisko, Sweden - II_Palsa_E1_3 | ecosystem: Environmental > Terrestrial > Soil > Palsa > Peat permafrost | place: Sweden...
GTGGCGGCGGGCGTGGGGCGGCGTGTGGGGTTCGGGGGTGGCGAGGGGCGGGGGGCGGCGCGTCGGGTTCGGGGTGGCGGGGCAGGAGGTGTGGGAAGTGGTGGTGAACAGTTCACCGCCGGCCGTGTCTCGGCCTGAAATCGATGCTCGGCGGTGTCGATCATTCAGGCACCCTGGGCTTGCTCGGACGTCGACGATCCTGAGCCGGTATCTGCGGCTTACGATCGTCCACGTCGTGCGCAGGCCTGAGGGCGCCAACGCGCGCGACCGTTGGGACAAAGTCGCGTCGGCCGGGCTCGCATCCGCTCCGGACGCGCGACGCGCCCGGACTGCCGCGGGCCCGTGCGCCACGCCGCGCTAGTGGTGCGGCCCGCGTGACGCGCTCGGCCCGCCGCGCGACGCCCGCGGTCCGCCGCGCGACGCCCGCGGTCCGCCAGGCGCCGCCCGCGGCCCGCCCGCGCGACGCGCTCGCCGCGTCGCCGCGCCTCACCGCTCGTGGCCCGTGGACGCCCGTCAGCTCACGTCCACGGCTCGCGGCCCGCCGCTCGCGCGGCCAGGTAGCGTCCGATCAGGGCGAGCCAGTCGAACGCCCCTGCGACGAAGTGACCGACGGGGCCCGTGAGGATCCGAGCGGCGAAGCGGGAGGGCATCGGCCAGGACGCTATCGTTCGCCGCCCGATGGCTGTCACGACGAACGTCACAGAGCTACCCGAGTCGCGCGTGCGCGTCGAGGCGGAGGTCGCCTCGGAGGAGGTCGAGCGTCGTCTGCAACAGGCTGCACGGGAGCTCGGGCGGCAGATGAAGATCCCGGGGTTCCGGAAGGGCAAGGTGCCCCCGCCCGTCGTGATCAGTCGCCTCGGCCGCGCCACGGTCCTTGACGAGGCGCTGCGCCACTCGCTCGCATCCTGGTATAGCGACGCGATCGACGATGCCGGCATCGCACCGGTCGGAGATCCCCAACTCGACGTCGGCGACCTTCCCGGAGAGGGTGAGCCGCTTGCGTTCTCGATCGAGATCGGCGTGCTGCCCGTCGCGAAGCTTGGGCAGTACAAGGGAATCGAGGTTGGTCGCCGCGAACCCGAGGTGGACCCCGCGAAGATCGACGAAGAGCTCGAACGCATGCGCGAAAGCGTTGCGACGCTCGACACCGTCGAGCGATCGGCCGCCGCCGGCGACCACGTGGTGATGGATTACCTGGGAACGGTCGACGGTGAGCCGTTCGACGGTGGCGAGGGTCGGGACCAACTGCTCGAGCTCGGCTCTGGGAAGCTGATCGACGGGTTCGAGGAACAGCTCGTCGGCGCTCAGGCCGGCGATGAGCGCACCGTCGAAGTCACCTTCCCGGCCACCCACAGCTCGCTCGGTGGGAAGGATGCAACCTTCGACGTCACGATCAAGGAGGTCAAGCAGAAGCGCCTGCCTGAGCTCGACGATGACTTCGCGACCGAGACGGCGGGCTTCGACAGCCTGCAGGAGCTCCGCGACGATATCTCCGAGCGCCTCGCCGAGGTTGACCGGCGCGCGATCGACGGTGAGTTCGAAGAGGCTGTGCTCGACGCCGTCGTCGCCGGCGCCAGCATCGATGTGCCGCACAATCTCATTCACGAGCGCGCGCATCAGCTGTGGCACCAAATGGTCCACGCGTTCGAGCGCCAGGGGCTGTCGAAGGAGGCTTACCTCCAGCTCGCCGGGAAGAAGGACGAGGAGGAGGTCATCCACGAGGCCGAGCCCGAGGCGGCTCAGGCGATTCGCCGCGACGCCGTGCTCGCGGCCCTGATCGCGGCCGAGCAGATCGAGCCGAGCGACGAGGACATCCTCGAGGCGCTTGGGCCGCCGGCCGAGCGCGACGGGATCTCGGTTGAGAAGCTGCTGGAGCGACTGCGCAAGTCGGACAGGCTTGGGCGTGTGCGCGAGGAGCTGGCGATTCGGCAGGCGATCGAGCTGCTCGTGCGCGAGGCCAAGCCGATCGGGATCGAGCAGGCGCACGCGCGCGAGGAGCAGGCGAAGGCGCGCGAGAAGCTGTGGGTCCCGGGGCAGGAAGACCCGCCCGCCGGCACGGCGAAGGACGCGTCAGGAACGCCGGCCGCGGCCGAGTCGCCGGGCCGGCTTTGGACTCCGGGAAGCTGAGGAGACGGGTGCCGCCAGTGTGCCTTGCCGGTGCGGCTGACAGCGCTTGCGTCGGCGCGGCTCTCGACGGTTGCTAGACTCGCCGCGAGTGGCGGTACACGCGCACTTGAATTCCCGCCAGGCCCGGAAGGCCAGACCGATGTGGGCAGGATTCCGGCCCAGGAAGAGAGAAAGAGCGAGACCATGAGCCCACTCGTACCGATGGTCGTCGAGCAGACCTCCCGGGGGGAGCGCGCGTTCGACATCTACAGCCGTCTGCTGAACGAGCGGATCATCTTTCTCGGCACGCCCGTCGACGACCAGATCGCGAACCTGATCGTGGCGCAGCTGCTGCACCTGGAATCCGAGGATCCGGATAAGGACATCTCGATCTACATCAACTCGCCCGGAGGCTCGGTGTACGCCGGGCTGGCGATCTACGACACGATGCAGTTCATCAAGCCCGACGTACAGACGATCTGCGTCGGGATTGCGATGTCGATGGGCGCGCTGCTGCTGTCCGGCGGCGCAACGGGAAAGCGCATGGCCCTGCCGAATGCGAAGATCCTCATTCATCAGGTGTCCTCGAGCTTCCAGGGGCAGGCCACTGACATCGAGATTCACGCGCGGGAGATCATCGACGTGCGGCGTCGCCTCGACGAGATCATCGCCCACCACACCGGCAAGCCCGTCGAAGAGGTTCGCAAGGACACGGAACGCGACTATTTCATGAGCTCTGAGGAGGCAAAGGACTACGGCATCATCGATCGTGTGATCTCGCAGCACTGACGTACTACGCTTCGAGGTCGGCGTCGCGCCGCGGCTCCGGGAGAGGGCAGCACAATGGCACGTCCCACGGACTCCAACGAACAGCTTCTCTGCAGCTTCTGCGGGAAGTCCCAACGGCAGGTCAAGAAGCTGATCGCCGGGCCGGGCGTCTACATCTGCGATGAGTGCATCGATCTCTGCAACGAGATCATCGATGAGGAGCTCACCGCTCCGCCGACGTTCGACATCGGGAACCTCCCGAAACCGCGGGAGATCTATGACGTCCTGAACGAGTACGTGGTTGGTCAGGAGCAAGCCAAGCGCTCGCTGTCTGTGGCCGTATACAACCACTACAAGCGCGTGCAGATGATGCAGTCCGATGAGAACGACATCGAGCTGCAGAAATCGAACATCCTGCTGCTTGGGCCGACCGGGTGCGGCAAGACACTGCTCGCACAGACGCTCGCGAAGATCCTCAACGTCCCCTTCGCAATCGCCGATGCGACCGCTCTCACCGAAGCGGGCTACGTCGGCGAGGACGTCGAAAACATTCTGCTCAAGCTCATCCAGGCCGCCGATTACGACGTCAAGAAGGCCGAGACGGGAATCATCTACATCGACGAGGTCGACAAGATCGCGCGCAAGGCGGACAACCCGTCGATCACTCGCGACGTCTCCGGCGAGGGTGTCCAACAGGCGCTGCTGAAGATCCTCGAGGGCACCACAGCCTCGGTTCCCCCGCAGGGCGGACGCAAGCATCCCCACCAGGAGTTCCTCTCGATCGACACGACCAACGTCCTGTTCATCTGCGGTGGTGCGTTTGCGAACCTCGACCGCGTGATCGAGCGCCGGATCGGCCACCAGGGCGTGGGCTTCGGTGCTGCGATCCAATCGAAGGAGCAGCGCGACGCCGGCGAGATCTTCGAGCACTGCTTGCCCGAGGACCTGATCCAGTATGGCCTGATCCCCGAGTTCATCGGGCGTCTGCCCGTGATGTCCGCGATCCACCAGCTCTCGCGCGATGAGCTGATGCAGATCCTCACCGAGCCGCGCAACGCGCTCGTGAAGCAGTTCCAGCGGTTCTTCCAGTTCGACGGGATCGAGCTCGTATTCGCCGACGAGGCGCTCGTCTCGGTCGCCGACAAGGCGCTCGAGCGAGAGACCGGCGCCCGCGGCCTGCGCTCGATCATCGAGGAAGTCCTGCTCGAGGTCCAGTTCGAGCTGCCCTCGCGCCGTGACGTCAAGAAGTGCGTCGTGACCCGCGAGACGATCGATAAGGGCGTCTCGCCGACGCTGGTGACGGTTGCGGTGACTGAGGAAGAGGGCGAAGCCGCGGCCTGAGCGTTCGCCGTCATGCCGGGCCGGGGCTCATGGTGCGGGGATCGGCGTAGCTCGGGGAGTCTGGACCCGTCTCGTGCGGGGACGGGCGTTGATGGGGCGTTCGTGGTGGGTTGGGCTGGGGTGGCGGGCCTCGCGCTGGGGTGGCGGGCCTCGCGCTGGGTGGCGGGCCTCGCGCTGGGGTGGCGGGCCTCGCGCTGGGGTGGCGGGCCTCGCGCTGGGTGGCGGGCCTCGCGCTGGGGTGGCGGGCCTCGCGCTGGGTGGCGGGCCTCGCGCTGGGGTGGCTTCACGGGCACTTCCGGGACCTGGTCGAGAAACGCGACTGTGAGTAGCGTTACTCGACCAGGTTCAGCGGATCGACGCATCGGCAGCGTTCTCCGCCCCGCCCGAGCCGGCTGCACGCCCGCCTGCCGGCCGCTCAGCCCTTGCTGGGCCCGATGCCGCGGGCCCGGAGGCGGCGGATGACCTCGATCTCCTCGAGGTCGAGTCGGTCCTTGGGCCGGTTGGCGGCACGCTTCATCGCCTCGAGGTCGTCGAGTGAGGCGACGAGGATGGCCATTCCGTCGGTCTCGATTCGGTCGGCTCGACGGCGCAGCTCTTCATATGCCGGCGCGCCGGCCGGCTCCCGGAGCAGGTCGACAGGTCCCTCTCGTGTCTTGAACGTTGCGATCGAGAGCTGTCGAAGAGCTCGTGCGTCGGGAATGAATGTCGCCTCGTCGTCGACGCCACGCGGCGTGGCGCCGAGTTCAACCATGGCTTGGCCGAGGACATCCAGGTTCGCCTGCGCCGGCGCGACACAGATGTCGAGGCCCTGGGTCAGTCGTGCGGATCCTTGGTAGATCATCGCGATCCCGCCGACGACGACGAAGTCGACGCCGTGCGCCACCAGGCTGCGGAGCAGGCTGATGGACGAGAACTCAGACCAGCTCACCGCGTGCCCGCCGTCCGGCGAGTGCAATCTTGCGTGTCTCGGCATACGCGCGCTCGAAGCTCTTGATCCGATCCCCCGGCGAAAGTCGCAGGCGCGCGGCGACGAGCGTCTCGTCGATGCTCGACCGACGCGGTATCGCTTCGATCGAGAGATCGCGGCCACAGGCGTCGAGCGCACGCATCACGGTGCTGACGCGGGGGTTCGCGCCGACGGCCTCCAGGCGCGCGATCGCGGACTGGGTGGTGCCGAGCCGATTCGCGAGTTCGGCTTGGGTGAAGCCGGCGTCGCGACGAGCGTCGCGAATGAGCTCGTGGATCATCGTGTATAGAGCATACTCATGTGATGAAATCACTCATCCGCGATGAATTGGCGTGAGCGAAAGACAGCCGGTCTCCACCTACACTCAGCCCCAATGTCTGATCTCGACGCCCCCATGTCCGATCTCGAGTCCAAGACCCGCTACGACCCCGGAGAGGTTGAGCCTCGAATCATGCGTCGATGGCTCGAGTCGGGTCTGTTCCATCCCGAGCCGGGGGGCACGCCCGAGGAGAACTACTCGATCGCCATCCCGCCGCCGAACGTGACCGGCGTGCTGCACATGGGGCACGCGCTCAACAACTCGATCCAGGACTGCCTCGTGCGTCACTACCGCATGCAGGGGCGGCGGACGAAGTGGATCCTCGGCACCGACCACGCGGGGATCGCGACGCAGACTCAAGTGGAGCGCGCCCTCGAGCAGGAAGGTTCGAGCCGCGAAGAGATCGGACGCGAGGCGTTCGTGGCGCGGGTGTGGGAGTGGCGCGAGCAATACGGCGACGCGATCATCGAGCAACTCAAGCGCCTCGGTGCCTCGTGCGACTACGAGGACGAGCGCTTCACGCTCGACGAGGGGTATGCCGAGGCGGTAGTCGAGGTATTCGTGGCGCTCTACCACAAAGACCTCATCTACCGCGATCGCTACATGGTCAACTGGGACCCGGGAAGCGGCTCGGCGATCTCCGACCTGGAGGTCGAGGATCGCGAGGTGACGGACACGCTGTATTACATCGATTACCCCCTGGCGTCCGGCTCGGGAGCGATCACGGTCGCGACCGTCCGTCCCGAGACGATGCTGGCCGACACCGCGATCGCGGTGCACCCCGAGGACGACAGGTATCGCCGGCTGATCGGCGAGACGGCCGTGCTCCCGATCGTGGGACGGTCGCTGAAGATCATCGCGGATGAGTACGTCCGCCCCGATTTCGGCACGGGAGCGTTGAAGATCACCCCCGGTCACGACCCGAATGACTTCGAGATCGGGCGCCGACATGGGCTGGCGCAGCTCACCGCGATCGGCGAGGACGGCCGCATGACCGCCGACGCGGGAGAGGACTTCGCGGGTCTGACGGTCGCCGATGCGCGGCGTGCGGTGGTGCAGGAGCTGCGCGATCGGGGGCTGATCGCGCGCGCCGAGGAGTACCGCCACACGGTGCCGTTCTCGCATCGCTCCGGCGAGCGGATCGAGCCGCTCGTGTCGCTGCAGTGGTTCATGCGGATGGACGAGCTCGCCGAGCCGGCGATCGACGTCGTCAAGGATGGGCGCGTGAGCTTTTTCCCCGAGCAGGCGGCGAAGGTCTACCTCGACTGGATGGAGAACATCCGGCCGTGGTGCATCTCGCGCCAGCTCTGGTGGGGACATCGGCTGCCCGTGTGGTATCGAGGGAAGGAAACCTACGTCGGCCGCGAGCCGCCGCGCGGCGAGGGCTGGGAGCGGGACCCCGACGTCCTCGATACGTGGTTCTCGAGCGCGCTGTGGCCGTTCGCGACGCTCGGCTGGCCGAATGACTCGCCGGAGCTGAGGGCTTTCTACCCCACCGACGCGGTCGTCACCGGTCGCGACATCATCTTCCTCTGGGTCGCGCGGATGATCATGATGGGGCTCGAGTTCCGCGAGCAGGTGCCGTTCGACGACGTCCACATCACTTCGATCATCCAGGCGCCGGACGGACGGCGCATGTCCAAGTCGCTGGGCACCGGGATCGATCCGCTCAATCTGATCGACGGCGGTCCCCGCCCGCCGGTGTTCGCGCAAGGCGGCGATTTCCCCGCCTACGGCGCCGACGCGGTCCGGTGGGGGCTGCTGGCGATGTCCTCGGGTCAGGACGTTCGGTTCAGCGAGGAGAAGGTCGCCCAGGGCCAGCAGCTGACGAACAAGCTGTGGAACGCAGCGCGGCTGATCCTCCTGGGAATCGATTCCGCCGCGCGCCCAGGAGCGGTCGATTCCGCCGCGCGCCCAGGAGCGGTCGATTCCGCCGCGCGCCCAGGAGCGGCCGATCCCGCCGCGCGCCCAGGGGCACTCGATCCCGCCGCGCGCCCAGGGGCAGTCGCTCCGAGCGCGATCGAGGACCGCTGGATCCGCTCGCGCCTGGCCCGCGCGAAGACCGAGGTGCGCCGGCGGATCGAGCACTACGACTTCGCCCACGCGGCTTTGGCGCTGTACGACTTCGTCTACGGAGAGCTGTGCGACTGGTACCTCGAGCTGGTGAAGCCGCGGCTGCGCGAGCACGAGCAGGAGGTTCAGGGGACGCTGCTGTACGTGCTCGTCGAGACGATCGCGCTCGCTCACCCGATGATTCCTTTCGTCACCGAGGAGATCTACGCCCACGTCCCCGGCGTGCAGGGGCTGCTCGCGGCGGGGATCGAGAGCCTGCCCGAGACGGTCGACGAGAGTGCTGAGGCAGCGCTCGCGCGAACGATCGCGGCCGTGCAGGCGATTCGTGGGTGGCGCGACGTCGCCGAGGTCAGGCCAGCGGCGATCATTCCCGCCCGCCTCGTCGCGAGCGGGTACGACGAGACCGCGGCCCAGATCGAGCGTCTCGCACGGCTCGCGTTCTCGCCGGACGGCGGCCACCCGGTGGCATCGGTAACGATCCCGGGAGGCGCGATCGAGATCCTGCCCACCGATCAGCTCGACCTGAGCGCCGCCGAGGACAAGCGCGCGCAGCGGCGTCAAAAGCTGGGATCCGAGATCGCACGGTCGCAGGCCAAGCTGAGCAACGAGGGATTCGTCGCGAAAGCGCCGGCGGACGTCGTCCGGGCCGAACGGGACAAGCTCGCCCGGCTGCAAGCGGAGCTCGAGTCGTCGTGAGCACCGGACCGCGGGACCGCTCAGCGTGGAGCGCCGAGGACGCCGAGCGCTACCTGCTCTCGCTCGAGCTGTTCGGGATGCACTTCGGCCTCGAGCGGATGCGCAGGCTGATGACAGCTCTTGGCAATCCCCAGCTCCGCTTCGGCTCGATCCACGTCGTGGGCACGAACGGAAAAACCTCGACCGTGCGGATGATCGCGGCGATCCTCGAGCGCCACGGGGTGCGCACGGGCGCCTATCTCTCTCCCCACCTCGTCCATTTCTGCGAACGGATCATGGTGGGCGACGCCGATATCTCGCCGGGCGCATTCGCGTCGGCCGTGCAGCGGGCCGCCCGGGCCGCCGAGCTCGTCGACAGCGCGGCTCGAGGCGAGGACCGCGTGACCCAGTTCGAGGCGCTCACCGCCGCCGCGTACTCGGAGTTGGCCGCCCGTGAGGTCGAGGTCGCGGTCGTCGAGGCCGGGCTCGGCGGTCGCTACGACGCCACCAACGTGATCCCGTCGAAGGTCCAGGTCCTGACCAGCGTGGGCCTCGAGCACACCCGCTGGCTCGGGCCGACCGTCGCCGACATCGCCCGGGAGAAGCTCGCCGTCGTCCAGCCCGGTGGGATCCTCGTTCTCGGTTCGCAGCTGGACCCCGATGCCGACGCCGAGGCGCGCGCGGTGGCCGAGCGTGCGGGCGCGCGGATCGTGGGCGCGCCGGCGGATCCGGGCGTGCCAGTGGGCCCGCTCGGAGCCTTCCAACGTCGCAACTTCGCGCTTGCGCGTGCGGCGGCCGAGGCGTACCTCGGGGAGCTCGACAGGGCCGCGGTCACGATGGCGGCCGCGGAGGTGCAGGTTCCCGGCCGGCTTCAGATCGTCGGCCGCGAACCGCTGACGTTGCTCGACGGCGCACACAACCCGGCCGGGATGGCGGCCCTGGCCGAGTCGCTGCCCGAGATCGCCGGTGAGCGCCGGATCGTTGCCGTCGTGTCGATTCTCGACGACAAGGACGCGGCCGCGATGCTCGCGACGCTGCTGCCCTCGTGCGATGCGCTGATCGTCACGAGCAGTCAGAATCCGCGCGCACTGCCGCCGCCCACGCTCGAATCATTGACGCGTCAGATCGGTGGTCCGCCTGCGGAGGTCGTGCGCGACCCTCGTGCAGCGCTCGAGCGCGGCCGCACGGTGGCAGGCACCGAGGGCGTCGTCGTCGCGACCGGCTCGATCTACCTTGTCGCCGATCTCCTGCGGACGACACCCGCCAAGCTGCGGGCCTCGATGTTGTGAACGAGCCCGACGATAATCCCAGCTTCCTGATCATGATCGGCCTGGTCGCGCTGATCGTGGCCGTGGTCATCCTGGTGTTCTTCGGTATCGGCTACCTGTTCGGTCGGGCGTTCCTCTAGCCCGATGCAGGCTGGATTGCATCCGTCCGACCACCGCTACCACTAAACTCGCCGCTCACAATGACCGCGTTTGCCGTCTTCGGGATCAGCAACCGCAGCGTAAACCTGGCCATCACCCTCCTGATCGTGTTCCTGGTGGTGATCTGGCTTGCGCTCGTCTACTGGACGTACGCCGACGGCCGCCGGCGGATCGCGGACCCGTGGCTGATCGGCTGCGCGACTGTCGCGTCCTTGTTCCCGTTCGTCGGCACGATCATCTACACGATTGTGCGGCCGCCCGAGTATCTCGACGATGTGCGCGAGCGTGACCTTGAGATGCAGGCCGCCGAGGCCCGGCTCGCCCAGCTCGGCTACCAGCTCTGCCCGCATTGCGATTACGAAGTCGAAAAGGACTTCCTGCGCTGCCCCAGCTGCATGCGCAAGCTGAAGGACCCGTGCGTCGCATGTGGACGGCCGCTGGACCCGACCTGGAAGATCTGCCCGTTCTGCGAGACCGAGGTCAGCGCCGCTGCTCCGGCCCCGCGCCGCGCCCGGCGGCGCCGCGATGGCGTGACCGAGCCACAGCCCGCGGCCGGCACGGCCGCCGACACCGGCACCCAGCCGCTCACGAGCTGACAGCACGGACGTCGCAGCGAAGCGCCGCCCGAGGCGGGGCGCGCGCGAATCGGCGCCGCGCCACCTTTCCCTTCCCCTCGCCACCACAGAATGCGCGCTTTACACCCGAAACCAGGAGATCACGAGAACGACATGCAGCGGACACTGATCCTCGTCAAGCCCGACGCGTTCGCGCGGGGACTGAGCGGCGAGATAATCGCCCGCTTCGAGCGCAAGGGCTTGCGGATCGCCGCGCTCAGCGCCCGGACGATCACCCGCGAGCTGGCCGAGCGCCACTACGAAGAGCACGCGGGCAAGCCGTTCTTCGAGGGCCTGGTCGAGTTCATTACCTCGGGGCCTCTCGTCTCGCTCGTGCTCGAGGGCGAGCAGGCGGTCGACGCGGCGCGCCAGATCATCGGAGCGACCGATCCGCTCAAGGCCTCCACGGGCTCGATTCGCGGGGATTACGGCATCGAGCTGGGACACAACCTGGTCCATGGATCGGACTCACCCGAGTCCGCGGCGCGGGAGATCGCGCTGTTCTTCCCCAGCCTCGAGGCTGACAACTGAGTACCCCTCGCCTGATCCTCGCCTCGCGCTCGCCGCAGCGGCGCGCGATCCTCGAGCAGCTCGGGATCCCGTTTGAGGCTCGAATCGCCGAGATCGAGGAGCTCGCCGCCGGACCGCCGCGCGAGGTCGTGCTCGAGAACGCATACCGCAAGGCGGCGGCGGTCGCCAGGGACGCAGGCGACGAGCTCGTGCTCGGCGTCGACACGATCGTCACGCTCGGAGGGCAGATCTACGGCAAGCCGGGGGGCGTCGAGGAGGCCCGCACGACGCTCCGCGCGCTCGGCAACCACCGTCATGCGGTCCTCAGCGGCGCCTGCCTGATCCAAGGGGCACGGGTGCGGACGGCGGTGAGCACGACGCTCGTCGAGCTCCGAGCGCTCGACGACGCCCTGATCGACTGGTATCTCGCGACCGGCGAATGGCAGAACCGGGCCGGCGGCTATGCGATCCAGGGCCGCGGCGCGGCCCTGGTACGGTGCATCGAGGGCGACTATCTGAACGTTGTCGGCCTCCCCGTCGCGACGCTGCTGGAGCTCGCCCCCGAGCTCCTCGGGATGCCGTGAGCCGCGCACTGCCAGGCTGCACGGCGGCGCCCGCCTGGCGATTTCCCTCTTTTTGATTTTCCAGCGCTTTTCCTCCCCGACAGGGTTTCGGAAAGGTCCGTTCGGCGGTGTGGCGTTCGATACACTGAACTGCGGACGGGCCTGGCGGCGCCGCGCCACCACAATCCTCGCCGGCCGTCTTCGCTGTCCCGACCTCGTAAATACGCATGGGCCTCTTCACGTACATGACCGGTTTCGGCGGCCGAGATATGGCTGTCGATCTCGGCACGGCCAACACGCTCGTCTACGTGCGCGGGCGCGGGATCGTTCTCTCTGAGCCGAGCGTCGTCGCCGTCGACTCGCGGACGGGAGAAGTTCATGCCGTGGGGATCGAGGCGAAGCGCATGCTCGGTCGCACGCCGGGCACGATCTCTGCGATCCGCCCGCTCAAGGACGGCGTGATCGCCGACTTCGAGGTCACCGAGGAGATGCTGCGCCATTTCATCCAGAAGGTTCACCAGAATCGGTGGGCGCACCCGAGGGTGGTTGTGTGCGTGCCCTCGGGCGTGACCGGGGTGGAGAAGCGCGCGGTCGAGGAGGCATGCCTGTCCGCGGGAGCGCGCCAGGCGTATCTGATCGAGGAGCCGATGGCAGCGGCGATCGGCGCCGGATTGCCGGTCGGGGAGCCGACCGGTTCGATGGTGGTTGACATCGGCGGCGGCACGAGCGAGGTCGCGGTGATCTCGCTCGGCGGGATCGTCGTCTCGCAGTCGATCCGGATCGGCGGCGACGAGCTCGACGAGGCGATCATCGCCTACGTCAAGCGCGAGTACAAGCTGCTCATCGGCCAGCAGACAGCCGAGGAGGTCAAGCTCGAGATCGGCTCGGCCTTCCCGATGGAGGAGGAGGTCCAGGCCGAGATCCGCGGACGCGACATGGTCTCCGGGCTTCCCAAGACGGTGGTCCTGACCAGCGAGGAGATCCGGGGTGCGCTCGAGGAGCCGGTCTCGCAGATCATCGACGCGGTCAAGGAGACGCTCGACCGCACGCCACCCGAGCTGGCCTCGGACATCATGGACCGGGGTATCATGCTCGCCGGAGGCGGGTCGCTGCTGCAGGGGATCGAAGAGCGTCTGCGCCACGAGACGCAGATGCCGGCGCACCTGGCGGAGTCGCCGCTCACCTGCGTGGCCGTCGGCTCCGGAAGATCGCTCGAGGAGTTCGAGGCGATTCACCGCTCGCACAAGAATTCACGCCACCGACGTCGACGGTACTAGGTTGATTCTCGGTACTGTCAGTCCCGTTCGGAGCACCACCTTGGAGACACGCCCCTCTTGCACGACAAGCAAGTCCGGCGCCGGCGCGCGGTTCTCGCGCTGCTCGTCGCCGTTTCCCTGATCCTGCTGAGCGCCTATTTCGGCGAGTCTGAAGGCGGCCCGCTGCACGGAGTGCAGCGGGGGATCGTTGCGGTTCTCTCCCCGATCCAGCAGGGCGCGAGCACCGTGCTCTCTCCGGTGCGCGACGTCGCCGGCTTCTTCAGCTCGACCTTCCACGCCAAGAACGAGGTGGCGCAGCTGAGCAAGGCGAACCAGGAGCTGCGTTTCCAGGTCGCAGAGCTCAAGGGCTCCGAGATCCAGAACGAGCAGCTCAGCCACCTTGTCAAGCTCGACAACGACATCGGGATCAACTCCTACCGACCCGTCTCCGCACACGTGATCGGCAGCGACCCGTCGCTGTGGTACGACCAGATCGAGGTCGACGCCGGCCGTGACCAAGGCGTGCGGACCAACCAGCCCGTAATCGGAGACGACGGGCTCGTCGGGCTGGTCACGGACGTCACGTCGGGCGACTCGATCGTCACGCTGATCACCGATCACACGATCGAGGTCACCGCAGAGGTCGAGGACGGCGTCGGCGATGTCGGCGTGCTCCAGCCGTCGATCGGAAATCCGAACGAGCTGGTGCTCTCGGACCTGCCACACGACGCGAACATCGTGGCCGCTCAGCAGGTGGTCACCGCCGGGTTCCACTCGGGGAACCTTGATTCGCTGTACCCGCCGAACATCCCGATCGGCGTCGTGTCGAGCGTGAACCCGGTGACGCTGGCGAGCTCCGGGCAGGTCCAGGTGTCCCCCGTCGTCGATCTACGCCACCTCGACGTCGTGCAGATCCTCACCAAGCCGCAGGCCGGCTCGACCCGCGCCTCCACCGTCCCGTGAGCGTCTCGCCGAGCTTCGTCATCCGTGTGCTCGCGCTCGGCTTCCTCGCCGTCGTGATCCAGGTCGCGGCCGTGTCCCAGATCTCGATCTTCGGCGTCAACGCGGACCTGTCACCGCTCGTCGTGATGTCGGTCGGCCTCCTCGCCGGCTCGATCACCGGGGCACTGATGGGCTTCGGGATGGGATTGCTCGTCGACCTCGTCCTGGTCCAGACGCTCGGGGTGACCTCGCTGCTCTACATCGCGATCGGCTACTGGTCCGGGCGTCTGCGCGAGCTGCGCGATCCCGCGCACGGGCTCGTTCCGCTCGGCGTGGGCGCCGCGGCGACGGGCGTGGCGGGCATCGGGATGGCGCTGATCCAGTTCCTGCTCGGAGTCGACGCGCCGGTCAGCCTCCTGCTCGTCCAGCAGATTCTCCTGACCGTGCTCGTCAACTCGCTGATCGCGCTACCGGTGTATGCGGTGGTGCGCCGCGCGATCGGGCCCTCGCTGCCCGACGATCCCCGCCGCCGCCGCCGACGTCGGTACACGACTGGCGGCCTGAGCCCGCTGCAGCGCCCCTCGAGCGGTCTCGGTCCGGTCACCCGCGCAGCGAGCAAATGATCCAGCTCCCCGACGATCGCCGCCCGCCGTTGACGCCCCAGCTCGCGTGGCGGGTGACGGTGATCGGTGGGTGCGCACTGGCGATGTTCGCGATCATCTTCTTCCGCCTCTGGTTCCTGCAGGTGCTTTCGGGGACCCAGTACGCACACGCGGCACAGCAGAACCGCACCCGCGAGGTCTCGGTCCCCGCTCCACGCGGCGAGATCGTCGACCGCAACGGGAACGTCCTGGTCAAGAGCAGGCAGGCGATCGCTGTCCAGATCGTGCCGACGGAGCTGCCGGTCCCCGTCCGCGATCCCACCCTGGCGCAGCTGGCGGCGCCGCCCGCCGCCGACCGGGCGCTCTACCGGCGCCTCGCCGGCGTCCTCGACCTCCCGACGCGACGGCAGAGGTGCACGGTCGACAAGCACAACCTGAGGCTCCCGGAGATCGCGTGCGATGTCGCCCAGGCGGTCTACCAGCTTCAGTACGCGGACGCGACCGTCGCCACCGACGTGAAGCCGGACGTCCTCTACTACCTCAAGGAGCGCCACGACGAGTTCCCCGGAGTCGGCGAGCCGCAGGTCTACCTCACCTCCTATCCGTACGGCCCCCTGGCCGCCCAGGTGCTCGGCACCGTCGGCCCGATCACGTCCACGGAGCTCGACGAATCTGAGTTCCGAGGGCTGCCGCAGAGCTCGGTCGTCGGCCAGACTGGCCTGGAGGCGTTCTACGACCAATACCTGCGAGGATCGGACGGCGCCGACCAGGTCGAGGTCGACTCGCTCGGGAATCTCATTCAAGAGCTGCCCGAGAAGGCTCCCGTCGCGGGTAACACAATCAAGACCTCGCTCGACCTCAAGCTCCAGCAGACGGGGCAGGCGTCGCTGGCGCAATCGATCTCCAGCAACGCACCGGCCGGAGCGGGCGGGGCGTTCGTGGCGATGGACCCGGACAACGGCCAGGTGTACGCGATGGGATCGTTGCCGAGCTATGACCCGAACATCTTCACCAAGCCGATCCCGCAGTCCGTCTACGACAGCCTGACCAGCCCGACGAGCAGCGACCCGCTCAACAACCGAGCGATCGACGGCCTGTACCCGACCGGCTCCACCTTCAAGGTGATCACGGCGACGGCGGCACTCGAGAGCGGGACGTGGAACCTGGATCGGAGCTTCGACGACACCGGCCAGTACTGCGACGCCCCCGACTCCTGCCTGCACAACTCGGGCCAGGCCGCCTACGGCGTGGTCAATCTCGTCACCGCGATCAAGGTCTCCGACGACATCTTCTTCTACAACCTCGGCGATCTGCTCAACGTCGACCCGCAGAACCATCCCCTCGGCGGCGCGCTGCAGCAGTGGGCGCGCCTGTACGGGATCGGGCATGCGACCGGTGTCGACCTCCCCTACGAGGCCTCGGGAAACCTGCCCGACCCCGCGTGGCGGGCGAAGGTCTCGCAGGAGGAGTACCAATACGAGAAGCAGCATCACGTGCCCTGTTGCACGATCGCCTATCCGGCGCCGTGGACGGTCGGTGACAACGTCAACCTCGCGGTCGGGCAGGGCGATGTGCTGGTGACGCCCCTGCAGCTCGCGGTCGTGTATTCCGCGATCGCGAACGGTGGCACGATCGTGCGGCCGCACATCGGGCTCGAGGTCGAGAACTCGATCGGCGACAAGGTGCTGCAGACGATCGACCCGCCGCCGACGCGCCACATCAACATCGACCCCACGTACCTTGCCGCGATCCGCGAGGGCCTGCGCGAAGCGGCATCTGCCTCCGGGGGCACCTCGGCCGACGTGATGGGCAACTTCCCCGAGCCGGTCTACGGCAAGACAGGGACCGCGCAGCACAACAACGAGCCCGACCAGGCCTGGTATGCCTGCTTCGTCCCGGCGACGGCCACGAGCAAACCGATCGTCGTCGTGGTCACCGTCGAGAAGGGCGGGTTCGGCGCCGTCGCCGCGGCGCCGGTGGCGCGCCAGATCCTCTCACAGTGGTTCCTCGGCAAGCCGGGGCCGTACGTAGCGGGGACCTCGACGACGTTGTGAGCTCCTCGAACCCGATCCAGCCCGCGACGCCCGACGCCTCCGCGATCCGGCCGCGCGCGATCTTCCTGTTCGATCCGCTGCTCGCACTGGGCGCGATCGGGCTCGTCGTGTGCTCGGTGGTGACGCTGCACGGAGCGTTCGGTAGCAGCCTCTCGGACCGTCAGGCGGCCTACGCGGGGATCGGGGCGATCATCGCCGTCGTGCTCGCGCGGATCGACTACACGCGCCTGCGCGATTACCGCTACGGCCTGTATGCGATCCTCATTGCATCGAATATCTTGGTGTTCGCGGTCGGCCGGTCCACGCTGGGGGCGCAGCGCGAGATCCCGTTCCCATTCATCTCCGTGCAGCCATCCGAGCTGGGGAAGGTGCTTCTGATCGTCGCGCTGGCGGCCTTCGCCGTCGATCGCACCAGGCAACTGCACGAACGCCGAACGACGGCGCGGATCATGCTGCTCGGGCTCGGCCCGGCGCTGCTCGTGATCGCCCAGCCGGACCTCGGGACGGGATTGGTGTTCGTCGCGATCGCGGTCAGCATGCTGTTCATCGCCGGGACCTCGTGGAAGCACCTGACCGCGCTGGCGGCGATGTTCGTCGCGTCGGTCGCGCTCGTGATCGTCGTCGCGCCGGCGCTCGGCGTGCACGTGATCCAGCACTACCAGGTGGAGCGCCTGGAGTCCTTCCTGCACCCGTCGAGCAATCCCAACTCGCCCGGCTATCAGGCGAGCCAGTCGATCGTCGCCATCGGCTCCGGGCAGAAGACGGGCACTGGGTTCGCGCACGCGACCCAGGCGACACAAGGCTTCCTTCCCGAGGCGAACGAAGAATTCATCTTCGCGGTCGTCGGGGAGGGCTACGGCTTCGCCGGGGCGGCGCTGGTGCTGTCGCTCTACGCGCTGCTGATCTGGAGAATCCTGCGCATCCTCACGATGGCCAAGAACCTATACGGCGCGCTGATCGCCGGCGGCATCCTCGGGATGCTCATGTTCCAGGTCTTCGTGAACGTCGGCATGACGATCGGACTCGTGCCGAACACCGGCGTGCCGCTGCCGCTCATGAGCTACGGCGGCTCGTCGGTTCTCGTAACGTTCATCGCCCTTGGCCTCCTGCAGTCGATCCACATCCAGGCACGGATTGCGTCTGCTGGGAAGGGCCGGGCCTTACTCTCGTAACAAAGGACTGAAACACACAATTGAAGAAGCAAGTGCTGGTCAGCGTCAACCGTGGGGAGACCCGCGTCGCGCTGCTAGAGGCGCCGGGCACGGTCGCCCCGCGCAAGCCCACAACGCGGCGACGCCGCAAGACCACTCGACCCGGTGCCGGCTACCAGGTCGCGGAGCTCTATCTCGAGCGTCGCAGTGCCCGGTCGATCGTGGGGAACATCTACAAGGGTCGGGTCGACAACGTCCTCGCGGGCCTGGAGGCCGCGTTCGTTGACATCGGGCTGGAGAAGAACGGCTTCCTCCACGTCGACGAGATCGTGCTTTCCGGCGTGGAGGCGCCGCGGCGCGGTCGCGGCTCCAGCCGGGAGGGCCGGCAGATCACCGACATGCTCAAGCCGGGTCAGGACGTTGTCGTCCAGGTCGTCAAGGATCCGCTCAAGACCAAGGGCGCGCGACTGTCGATGGACCTCGCGATCGCGGGTCGCTACATGGTGTATGCGCCCTACGGCGAGGGTGTGGGCGTCTCGCGACGGCTCGACGAGCCCGAGCGCGAGCGCCTGCGCAAGCAGGCGGCCAAGCTCGATCTGAAGGGCGCCGGGGCGATCATCCGCACGGCCGCCCACGGCGCGACGCGCGCCGACCTCGAGCGTGAGCTGCAGTACCTGTTCAAGCTTGGGGAGGTACTCCAGAAGCGCGTCGCCGAGACACCCGCGCCCGCGCTCGTGTTCCAGGAGGCCGACCTCTCGGTCCGGGTCGTGCGTGACATCTACTCCGAGCACTTCGAGCGCGCGATCGTCGACGATGCGAAGCAGCACCACCGGCTCGTCTCGTTCTTCACCCGCACGGCGCCGGAGTTGGTGGACCGCGTGGAGCTGTGGGAGGAAGAGCAGCCGCTGCTCCAGGCGTTCGGGGTCGAACAAGTGCTCGACTCGACGCTCTCACGCCGGGTCGACCTGCCCAGCGGCGGCTACCTGGTCATCGATTACGCCGAGGCGCTGACCGTCATCGACGTCAACTCGGGGAGCTTCATCGGCCGGGGCAAGGGCGCACGGCTCGAGGACACGATCACGAAGACCAACCTCGAGGCCGCCGACGAGGTCGTCCGTCAGCTCCGCCTGCGTGACATCGGGGGCATCATCGTGATCGACTTCATCGACATGGCCCGGGCGCGCAACCGCGACGCTGTGCTCAAGACGCTGCGCAAGGCGCTGGACGAGGATCGAACGAAGACGTTCGTGGTCGAGATCTCGCCGCTCGGACTGGTCGAGATGACCCGCCAGAACGTCACCGAAGGGGTGCGCGAGATCATGACCAGGCCGTGCCCGACGTGCGGTGGCGAGGGCGTGATCAAGTCCGAGGAGACGCTCGCGATCGAGTTCGAGCGGCGGCTGCGCGACCTCGCCAAGGAGCGCTCGGCCGAGGCCTTCCTGATCCAGATGAACCCGCGGGTGAGCGCAGAGATCACCGGCAACGACGAGCGGGTCCTGCACGCAATCGAGGAGGAGACCGGCAAGTGGTTCCACTTCGAGGGCTCCGAGGGGCTCCCACTCGATCACTTTGCCGTCCTGCTCGAGGGCGACCGCGAGCAGGTGCTCGAGCGCGCGCTGCCGTTCCGGGAGGGCGAAGAGGTCCACGTCGAGATCGTCGAGCCGCACATGTACAGCCCGGGCGACGCGGTCGCGAAGATCGATGGCTACATCATCCAAGTGAAGGGTGGCGGGCGCCACGTCGGGCGCAAGCGGCTGGTCCGGATCGAGGAGGTCGGCCGGACGGCCGCGGTGGCGTCGCTCGTCGGGGAGCCCGAGGCGGCGACCGACGGAGGGCCTGGCGAGAGCGGAGGAGCCGAGGATGGCGTAGAATCAAAACCTCGGCGCCGCGGCCGCAGGGGCGGACGGCGCCGTTCCGGTGCCAGGGCCGAGAGCACGCCGGCAGCATCCGAATAGCCATGTACTCAATCGTAAAAACAGGCGGAAAGCAGTACCGCGTCGAGGAGGGTCAGACCCTGCTCATCGAGCGGCTGCCCGTGGACGAGGGCGCGCAGGTGACCCTCCAGCCGCTGCTCTACGTCAACGGGGACGAGGTGTTCGACGGCGAGGCACTCGCCGACGTCACGGTTCAGGCGACGGTGGTCGCGCACGAGCGCGGCCCCAAGCTTCGGATCGTCAAGTTCAAGCCCAAGCGCGGCTACAAGCGCCGGACCGGCCACCGGCAGGAGCTCACCCGCGTCCGCGTGACCGGGATCGAGCGGGCGCCGACCAAGTCGCGACCCGCTGCGGCGAAGGAGACGCCGGTCGCGGAGACGGCGGCCGTGGAGACGGCGGTCGCGGCGGAGGTCACCGATGGCACATAAGAAGGGCCTCGGGTCGAGCCGAAACGGTCGCGACTCCAACGCCCAACGCCTCGGCGTCAAGGTCTTCGCCGGTCAGACGGTGACCGGAGGGGAGATCATCGTGCGCCAGCGCGGCACGCGGTTCAAGCCCGGCGACGGCGCCGGCATCGGCAAGGACGACACGATCTTCGCCAAGGCCGCCGGAATCGTGCAGTTCAAGACGGGCCGTCGCGGGCGTGTGATCTCGATCGAGCCGCCCGCCGAAAAGCTCGTCAGCCCTCCTGCGCCGTCGGCCTGACCAGGATCTCGTTGACGTCGACGTGCGGCGGCTGGGCGACCGCGAACATGACGGCCCGCGCGATGTCATCTGCGTGCAGGCGACCGCTGCCGGGGTTATCGAAGAACGGGGTTTCGACCATCCCGGGCTCGATCAGCGTCACCCGCACCCCGGTTCCGTTCAGCTCCTGGCGCGCCGACTCGCCCATCGCGGTGACCGCCCACTTCGTCGCCGAGTAGAGCGAACCCGGAAGGGCGCGGCGTCCGGCGACCGAGCCGGTCAGGAGCAGGTGGCCACGGGACTCCTTGAGCGCCGTAAGGGTGGCCCTGATCGTCAGCGCGGCGCCGTAGACGTTGGTCAGCACCATCGCGCGCCAGTGCTCGGGGGACTCTTCGAGGAAGCCACGAGCGGCGCCGAAGCCCGCGTTGGCGAACGCGACGTCGAGGCGGCCGAAGCGCTCAAGCGCGGCGGTCACCATCGCCTGCTGCTGATCCCATTCGGTCACGTCGCAAGGCACGGCAAGGGCGCGCTCCGGGCCTCCGAGCTCCTCGGCGAGTGCGTCGATGCGCTCCCGGGTGCGGGCGGCGAGAACGAGCTGATAGCCGGCCGGCGCGGCGTGGCGGGCGGTGGCGGCGCCGATCCCGCTCGACGCGCCGGTGATCAGGAATACGGGCGGCGACATGGCAGGATGATCACATGCTCAGCGATCAAGCGCGCATTCACCTGCTGGCCGGCGGCGGCGGCGACGGCGCTCTGAGCTTCCGTCGCGAGGCCCACGTCCCGCGCGGCGGGCCGGACGGCGGCGACGGTGGCCGGGGAGGAGACGTCGTGCTCGTGTGCGACGACTCGCTCCGCGATCTCCAGACCTTCCGTCGCCGGTCCCGGTTCAAGGCGCAGCGCGCCGGACCCGGGGGGGGTTCGCTGCGCCATGGCGCGGACGGCGAGACGCTCGAGGTGCGCCTGCCCCCCGGCACCGAGGCGGTTCGCGAGTCCGACGGGACGCGCTACGACCTCGTGGTCCCGGGGCAGCGTGCGACGGTGGCGCGCGGAGGCAGCGGGGGCCGCGGGAACAAGCGCTTCGCCACCTCGACCCATCAGACCCCGCGGTTCGCCGAGCGGGGGCTCCCAGGCGAGGAATGCTGGTTGACGCTGAGACTGAAGCTGCTCGCTGACGTCGGCCTCGTCGGCCTGCCGAACGCCGGCAAGTCCTCGCTGCTCGCGCGGCTGACACGCGCCACGCCGAAGGTCGCCGGCTATCCGTTCACGACGCTCGAGCCGGTGCTGGGAACGATCGAGGGCGAGGATCGCCAGCTTGTGTTGGCGGACATCCCAGGGCTGATCGAGGGCGCGAGCGCGGGAGCCGGCCTCGGGCACGACTTCCTCGCGCACGTCGAACGCACGCGCCTGCTCGTGCACGTCCTCGACGCGGCGCCGCTCGACGGCTCGGATCCGGTCGAGAACCATGCCACGGTCGAGCGCGAGCTCGAGCTTCACGACCGACGCCTCGCCACGCTGCCGCGCATGCTTGCGCTCTCGAAGTCCGACCTCGTGAGTCCCGACGACGCCGGCGCCGCAGCGGCGCAGTGGCGCGACCGCCTCGGTCCCGAGGTGCCGGTCCTGCTCACCTCGTCGGTGAGCGGCGCCGGGCTCGACGAGCTGAAGCGCGAGCTGCTGCGGCGCGTCCCCATGCTCCCGGCGATCGAGGCCGCGCCGGCGATCGACGAGCTGGCTGAGCATCTGGTCTTTCGCCCGGCGACGGGCAGGAACTTCCGTGTCGAACAGACCGACGATCGCCGGTACCGGGTCAGCGGACCCGGCGTCGAGCGTCTGCTCGCGCGCTACGACCTCGACAACGACGAAGCCCTCGCGCATCTCGAGCGACGGCTGCGGGGGATCGGAGTGATCCGTGCGCTCGAGGCGCAGGGGTTCGAAGCCGGCGACGACGTCGAGATCGCAGGCGTGGAGTTCGATCTTCACCCTGGCATCTGAACGGTCCCCCTCGAGGCCGACGAACCCTAAGCTGTCGCGCGATGAGTTGCCTGGTGATCAAGCTCGGGTCGAGCATCGTCGCGGACGAGCGCGGCGACGTGCGCGCGGACGTACTCGGACGGATCTGCGATGAGGTGGCGGCGCTCCACGACGACGGTCGAGCGATCGTGATCGTCACCAGCGGCGCGATCGCGCGGGGCATGGGAGTGATGTCGCTACCGCTGCGACCGCGGGCCATGGACGAGCTCCAGGCGGCGAGCGCGGTCGGTCAGGGCAAGCTCTACCAGGTCTACGACGAGCTGTTGCGGGCTCGCGGAGTCCCCACCGCACAGGTGCTGCTGACGTTCTTCGACATGAGCGCCCGGACGCACTACCTCAATGCTCGCGGGACGCTGCGCAAGCTGCTGGAGTGGCGCGTCGTTCCCGTGATCAACGAGAACGACACGACGACGACCGACGAGATCTCGTTCGGTAACAATGACTTCCTCGCGGCGCAGGTGGCGATTCTGCTGGGAGCCGAGCTGCTGCTGCTGCTAACCGATGCCGGCGGGGTCTACACGGCCGACCCACGGGCCCACCCCGACGCCGAGCTCGTGCCCGCAGTGAATGACTTCGAAGCGCTCGAAGGGCTCGAGATCGGACATAACACGTCTCCCCTCGGTTCAGGCGGGATGCGCTCAAAGGTCGTCGCGGCGGAGATGACCACCGCCGCCGGGATCGCCGCGGTGATCGCGAGCGGCCTGGTCGCGGGAACGATTCCGGCGGCCGCCGCGGGCGAGCCCGTCGGCACCCGCTTCGCGGCCCGGGAGGGCCGCTACTCGAGCTTCAAGCTGTGGCTGAAGTACGCCAAGCCATCACGCGGACGCGTGCTCGTGGATGCCGGGGCGGCGCGGGCGCTGCGGGACGGCGGGACGAGCCTGCTCCCGGTCGGCGTCGTCGACGTCTCGGGCGAGTTCGAGGCCGGTGACGCGGTGGACGTCGCGCACGACGGGCACCCGGTGGGGAAGGGCATCTGCAACTACTCGGCGGGCGAGCTGCGCAGCGTCCGCGGCCTGAAGTCTCCCGCCGTGCGCGAGCTGCTCCCGAGTGCCAGCGAAGAGGCTGTGCACAGGGACTACTTCGTGCTCGCGTGACATAGCCACTCGTGGCCCCGACGCCCGCGGCTGGTGAGCCGGTGCTCGCCCCGGCGCCCGCGGCTGGCGACCCGCTCGCCCCGGCGCCCGCGGCTGGTGAGCCGCTCGCGTAGTCTTTGTCGGGATGGCCACCACAGCACTCTCGGTCTCGGACACGTGCGCCGCCGCCAAGCGGGCGTCGCGAGTGCTGGCGACGCTCGACTCGGGCACGAAGAACGCTGCGCTCGAGGCGATCGCTGTGGCACTGCTGTCGAGCACGGCCGACATCCTCGAGGCGAATGCGCACGATCTCGAGGCCGCGGAGGCAAACGGCGTCGCGGCGCATCTGATCGATCGGCTCGCGCTCGACGCCGGCCGCGTGGCGGCGATCGCGGCACAGGTGCGGGACATCGCTGCGCTCGAGGATCCCGTCGGCGAGGTGATCGGCGGCTCGCGGCTGGCAAACGGGCTCGACGTGCGCAAGGTGCGCGTGCCGCTCGGCGTGATCGCGGTGGTCTATGAGGCCCGGCCGAACGTCACGATCGACGCCGCGGCCCTGTGCCTGAAATCCGGCAACGCGATCGTGCTGCGCGGCTCGAGCATGGCAGCGCATTCGAACGCGGCGCTGGCGGGAATCGCGATCGAGGCCGCCGAGGCGGCCGGCCTGCCGGCCGGCGTGATGGCGCTCGTGGCCGGGGGCGGTACCGCGGAGCTCGCCGAGCTGGCGACCCAGACCGGCGTCGTCGATCTCATCATTCCGCGCGGCGGCGAGCGGCTGAAGGCGGCGCTCGAGGACGTGGCCACCGTGCCGGTCATCTACGCCGCTTCCGGGAACTGCCACGTCTACGTCGACGCCAGCGCCGACCTCGACGCAGCGGAAGCGATCATCCTCAACGCCAAGGTCCAGAGGCCGAGCGTGTGCAACGCCGCCGAGAAGCTGCTGGTCCACGCGGACGTTGCCGAGGCATTCCTGCCGCGCGCGCTCGGCGCGCTTGCGGACGCCGCGGTCGCGCTGCGCGGCGACGCGCGAGCCCGCGCGGCCGCCGGCCGCGCACCGATCGGCGAGGCGGCCGAGTCGGACTGGGATACGGAGTTCCTCGCGCTCGAGCTGGCGGTCGGCGTCGTCGACTCGGTGCACGAGGCGATCGATCACATCAACGCCCATGGCTCCGGCCACTCCGAGGCGATCGTGACCCGCGACACCGAGTCCGCGCGTGCGTTCCAGCTCGGCGTCGACGCCGCCTGTGTCTACGTCAACGCATCGACCCGGTTTACCGATGGTGGCGAATACGGCATGGGCGCCGAGATCGGCAACTCCACCCAGAAGCTCCACGCCCGCGGTCCAATCGGCATGCGCGAGCTGTGCACGTTCAAGTACCTCGTCGAGGGCTCGGGCCAGATTCGCCCCTAGCGGCTCCGTGCGCATCGGCGTCTTCGGCGGGACCTTCAACCCGCCACATCTCGGTCACCTCGTGTGCGCGCAGGAGGCGTACGTTCAGCTCAGCCTCGAGCACGTGATCCTCATCCCAGTCTCCACCCCGCCACACAAGCCACTCGACGACGAGCCCGGTCCCGAGCACCGGCTCGAGCTGTGCCGGCTGGCGGCTGCGGGGGACGAGCGGCTCGCCGTGTCCGACCTCGAGACCACGAGACCGGGACCGTCGTACACGGTCGATACCCTTGAGGAGCTGCACGCGAAAGAGCCAGACAATTAGCTGTTCCTGATCCTCGGCGGTGACGTCGCCGCGGGGCTGCCTTATTGGCACGCACCCGAGCGGGTGCTGGCACTCGCGGCGCCCGCGATCGCAAACCGCCGCGGCACTCCTCGCGCGCGAGCGGCGGCGGCACTCAGTGCCCTGCCGGGCGGCGCCCGCGCACGATTCTTCTCCATGCCCTCGATCGGCGTCTCCTCGACGATGATTCGCCGCCGGGTGAGGGCCGGCCAGCCCATCCGCTACCTCGTCCCCGACGGCGTGGCGGGCTACATCGACGCGAAAGGGATGTACCGCTGACTCCAGAAGACATCGCCAACGCTGTTGCCGCCTATGCCGAGGACCGCAAGGCGCTCGAGATCGTCGAGCTCGACCTGCGGGAGGTGATCACCTACACCGACTACTTCGTGATCTGCTCCGGCCGCACGGACCGCCAGGTCAAGGCGATCCACGACGCAATCAACGAGGGAATGAAGAAGGATCACGGGATGCTGCCCCGGCGGGTCGAGGGGCTCCCGGAGGCCCACTGGGTGCTGATGGACTATCTCGACGTCCTCGTTCACGTTTTCACCCCCGACACGCGCGAGTACTACCGGCTCGAGCAGCTCTGGGGCGAGGCTCCGGCGCGCGCGGTCGGTGGGCAGGCTCAGCCCGCGCCGACGGTGTGAGCCCTACGCGCGTCGCGCTCGGTCACGCGTAGCGTGAGCCCGGGCTCACGCGGAGCGCGTGAGCCCGGGCTTGACGCCCGGATCGGTCGTGGCCGTGACTAGCGGGTACCGAACCCGGCGAGCTCGGCGACCAGGCGAGCGCCGTCGGCCGTGCCGAGCCCGCTGGCCAGGTCGTAACCCCGCACGGCGTTATAGCCCTGCACGGTGTAGGTCACGTTGTTCGAGTTGGTGAACGTGACCGTGTTGTTGCCGCGAGTGATGTCGACGATCCCTGACCCGAACCCGTCGCCCAGCGCGTACAGCCGTGGGTTGATCAGCCCGAGGCTGTGGCCCGCTGCCTGATCGGCGATCGCGACGATGCCGGAGAACTCCGGCGTGGCCTCGCTGGTTCCGCCGATGGGGACCCAGCCGGGTGGCCCGGCGCCGGCAAAGCTCCAGTACACGTTCGCGCCTCCGTCGACCGCGGCGCTCATGCTGATGTCTGGCGTGCCGCGTGCACCACCAACGACCCGCGCGACCCCGGCCTGGTAGAACGGACGGGAGAACACTGCCGAGACGCCGCCGCCGCCCGCACACGCTCCGCCACACACCGACGGCGGGTCGTTCCAGACGTTATCGGGCGCGGTGCGCAACCCGTTTGCGTCCAGGTGCAGCTGGGTCCCGCCGACGGAGGTGACAAGCGGATCGCTGGAGGGCCACGAGTTCACGCGGAACGGGTAGAGGTCGCCATCGATCTCGGAATCGGTCACGCCGGAGTCGCCGGAGGCTCCGAGGACGGTGACACCGTGGTTGGCGGCGTTCTCGAATGCACTGCGCAGGCCGTAGATCAACTGCGGGTCGAACGTCCCCTGGGAGTTCTGGAAGGTCTCCTCGGTCGCGCCGAAGCTCTGGCTGATCACGTCGCCGAGGTGATGGTCGATGACGTAGTTCTCAGCCATAACGATCTGTGGGAAGCCGGCGGTGCCCTCGGTCTCGTCGGTCGGGGTCTCGACGAGCAGGATGTTGGCCCCGGGGGCCATCGCGTGGGAGTACTCGACGTCGAGCGAGGTCTCGACCCCCCAGCCCGGCGAGTCGGGATTGAGAGTCGGGTTGTACGGCGGCACCGCGCCCGCGGGCTGGATGATCTTGAACGACGGCGGCGCGGGCAGCCCATACGACTGGTCAAAGGTCTGGAGGTCGCTCTGGATTGTCGGCGATCCGTAGGAGTCGACGATCACGATCGTCTCGCCGCGGCCGGTGAGTCCCGCCTTGTAGAGCGGCTTCATGTCGTACGCCTGCTCGAACTGTTGCGGCCCGTAGCAGGCGATCTGATACATGGTCTCGCATTGCGCCGTGGTTGGCGGCTGAACGAAGTGAGCTCGAAACTGCACATGAAACGGCACTGCCATCGCGGGAGCCGCCCCACACACGAGTGCGACCGCACCCACCGCGATCGTCGAAAACCCTGCGACCAGACCTCGAGCACGCAAAAAAACCCCCTGCCATCGGTTACCCAGGCAGCAAATCTACCGCGTTCTCACTCTGGGCGCGCGACGCCAGTCGTTCGCACAGCACCGGGCCCGGCACGCCACCAATCGGGGCCGGGCGGACGGACCCCTGGCTCGCGGCGCCCTCCTACAGCGCCGCCAGCAGCTTCGGCGCGACCTCCTTCTTGCGACTCATCACCCCGGGCAGCTCGATCGTGCTGTCGCTGCTCGGAGCGTCGAATGTCCGCGCCACCACGGCGACGTCGCCGGCGACGAGCAGGTCGGTGCCCTTGGTCAGGATGTCGGTGACCATCAGCGCGTAGAGCAGGTACCCCTTGTCCTCGCGCCGGCGACGCATCGTCTCGAGCAGCTCGTCGGCGCGCTCGAGCAGGTCCTTGCCGACGACCTCGATCTGGGCGATGCAGATCGTGTGACCACCGCGAACCTGGTACTCCTTCGCGTCGCGGGAGATGATCTCCTCGGCGCTCACCTCGGAGACGTCCGAGGTGGCTTCGAACATCTGCCGGCCGAACTCGGTCGCATCCACCGCGAGCACGCGCTCGAGGTACTCGATCACCGCGTGGTCGCGCTCGGTCGTGGTGGGGGAGTTCAGGATCACGGTGTCTGAGAGGATCGCGCCGAGCAGCATCAGCGCCGCCGGGCGGCTCGGCTCCATCCCGTTCTGGCGGAAGCGTTCGATCACCAGCGTTGCCGTCGAGCCCACCGGATCGAACGTGGCCGTGACCGGCACTCGCGTCTCGATCGACCCGATGTGGTGGTGGTCGAGGATCTCGACGATCTCCGCCTGCTCGACCCCCGCCACGCTTTGTGCCTCCTCGGCGTGATCGACGAGCAGGACACGGCGCCTGAGCGGCGCCACCAGGTCCGACCGACTGACCAGCCCCACCGGGCGGCGGTCCGCGTCCACCGCGATCGCCGCGCCGTAATGGCTCTCCTTGATCTGCTCGGAGACGTCTGAGAGCAGGTAATCGGGGGTGATGGTGAGCGGGTCGCTCTCCATGAACGCACTGCAAGGCGCGGCGAGCGTGATCATCCGTCCGGAGACATAGGTGTCGAGCGGCGAGACGACGACCGCCGCCCCGCGGTCGCGGGCGAGCGCGAGCACGTCGTCGGAGGGGATCGAGGAGTTGCTCGTGACCAGGAGCGCGGCCCCCAGCTCGAGCGCCAGCCGCTGCGCGTCCGATCGGTTGCCCGTCACAACCACGTCACCGTCTGAGATGCCGCTGGGCGAGCGGACATCCATCGAATGGACCCAGACGCGGCCGGCGAGGCGCTTGTCTTCGCCGGAGATGAGCTTGCCCTCGAGCACCTCGACGATCGCGCGCACGAAGGTGGGCGCATCCTGGAGCGTCGAGGTCTGCCGTGACTCGCGGATGTACCGTCGCGCGAGCGCGCGCTCATCGACGACCCCCACCAGTGCTCCCTCCTCATTGACGATCGGGACCAGGTCGAGGTTCGCGCGCGCCATCGCGAGACCCGCCTCGCGGATCGGCTCGTCCTGGCCGGTGATCGGGAAGCCCGTCTGCATCACATCCGACGCGCGCAGCATCACGTGTGGCAGGAACTCCGGCTTCGGGGCGCCACTGCGCTCGAGCACCCAGCTGGTCTGCGCGTTGAGGTCGCCGAGCCGAACCGGAATGTATTCGTTCCTGGGGTCGACTCGTGCCTTCAGCTCGGCATAGCCGATCGCCGATGCGATCGAGTCCGTGTCTGGGTTGCGGTGGCCGGTTACATAGATCTTGGACACGACTCTCCTCCGGGCGATTATCTCAGCGCCGCGCTCTGCCGCGGCGGACGAGATCGTCACCCGACCGGCACCGCCGGATCGGCGCGGCATGCGAGCAGCTCGCGCGGGATCGCCGGACTGGAGCCGTCGTCCTGGTGGCGGGCGCCGTGGTGGCCGTGGTGGCGGGCGCCGTGGTGGCCGTGGTGGCGGGCGCCGTGGTGGCCGTGGTGGCGGGCGCCGTGGTGGTCGTGGCGGCGGCGGAGCCCCGGCGCGCCGGAGCAAGCTCGCCGACCCCGGCGCCGGCGAGCGCCGCGAGAACGACGAGCAGGGCGAGGCGACGGCGATACGGGCGGAGCCCGCTCAACGCACCCCGAGCCTGGCTCTGCGCGACCGGCGCCTCGAGCTGGTTCCCATCACCGCCAGGCTAGTGCATCGTTCTCGAGATCCGTTCGCGCACCGGTGGGCCTCAGCTTGCAACTCGCTCGGCATCCCGCCTGCCTTCTCGGGCTACGCTCGAGTGGTTCGGCCGACACGCCTGACCACACGGCGATGAGCAGTTCGTGCGGGCAATATCTATGGTTCCTCGTATGACACCGCCATCGTCGCCGCCGGGACCTGGGTCGCGGGATGCGCACTCCGCCGGCTGAGCGTCCGCCGAGCTTCGCGCGGGTGGCTGCGGAGATCCGCGCTGAGCTGCGCGAGCGCGCGGAGCTGCCGGCCGGCGAGACCAGCTTCAGCCTACCCCGCACGCACCGGCTCCAGCGTGACACGCTGCGGACTTTGCTCGACCTCTACGAGCGCTACGGCTCGGTGTTCACGATCCGTAGCTTTCACCGCCGGCTCGTGGGCCTGATCGGACCGCAGGCGAACCACTTCGTCACCGTAGGGGGCGCCGAGAACTTCAGCTACCGCAAGGGGATGTTCGGCGAGCACCTGACGCCGCTGATCGGCGACGGCCTGATCACCACCGACGGCGAGTACCACGACCGGGCGCGGCGGATCATGATGCCGGCGTTCCATCGCCGGCGGATGGACGCTGCCGTCGCGGTGATGCTCGACGAGTCTGAACGCGCCCTCGCCGACTGGCAACAGGGTGACGCGGTCGACGTGTACGAGTGGATCCGGGGACTCGCAATGACCATCGCTATGCGCGCGCTGGTCGGACTCGACCCACGCGAGGCGGGCATCGGCCAGGAGGCTGCAGTCCTGTTCGAGCGCGCGCTTGCCTACACGAACACCGAGATTTGGGCGATGCTGCTGCGGGGACCCGGCACGCCGTGGGCGCGAATGCAGACGGCGCGCGCCGACCTCGACAAGATCATCGCGACCGAGATCTGTCGCCGGCGCCTCGACGGGCACGGCGGCGAGGACATCCTTTCGATGCTGATCGAGGCCCAAGACGAGTCGGACGACTCGGACGCCGCGAGAAGCCGGTTCACCGATATCGAGCTGCGCGACCAGCTGATGCACATGCTGTTCGGCGGCCACGACACCACCTCATCCACGCTCGCGTTCCTGCTCTACGAACTGGCGCGCCATCCCGCCGCGCTCGCGCGCCTCGTCGATGAGCAGGACGCTGTGCTCGGCGGACGCGCCCCGACCGCCGAGGAGCTGGTCAACGGGTTGCCTCAGCTCACGATGGCGATCGAGGAGACGCTGCGTCTCTATCCGCCGGTGTGGTTCGGTCCCCGGATGGTCGTGAAGACGTTCGAGTTCGCCGGCCACACCATTCCGGCCGGGACCCATGTCTTCCACACCTCGTGGGTGACCCACCACCTACCCGAGGTCTTTCCCGACCCGGAGGCGTTCGTGCCCGAGCGGTTCACTCCCGAGGCGCGCCGCTCGATCCCGCGCGGCGGCTACATCCCGTTCGGCGGCGGACAGCGGATCTGCATCGGCAAGCGCTTCGGTCAGCTGGTCGTCGCGGCGGTCGCCACGACGCTGCTGCAGCGATTCCGCGTCGAGCTGCGGGCGGGCTACGAGCTGCGAATCGAGAAGCTCCCCACACTCAGTCCCGGCAATGGGATGCCCATGGTCGTGCGTGAGCGCCGGGACGTCGCGCGTGTGGGGCAGTCCGCGCGTGTGGGGGAGTCCGCGCCTGTGGGGGAGTCCGCGCGTGTGGGGGAGTCCGCGCGTGTGGGGGAGTCCGCGCGTGTGGGGGAGTCCGCGCGTGTGGGGGAGTCCGCGCGTGTGGGGGAGTCCGCCGCTGGTGTCGATCCCTCGGGCACGCTCGCCTCGGGCCTCGCCCCAAGCGCGGCGCAAGCCTGAGCCCGCAGTGGTCTCCGTCGACGAGGCCCGCTCGCTTGCGCTCGTGCTCCCCGAAGCCATCGAGCAGGACCATCACGGCCGACCGTCATTCCGGGTGGGCGGGAAGATCTTCGCGACGCTGTAGGACGAAGAGCATATGAACGTGATGGTCGATCACGACGGCATTCTGACCGCGGTCCAGGCCGAGCCGTCGGCTTGCGCAGAGGTGTGGTGGGGCAAGCGGTTGTCCGCCGTACGCGTCAGCCTCCCGCGCGCCGACGCCCGCCTGCTCTCGGAGCTGCTTGCCGATGCCTGGGAGCGGAGCGCGCCGAAGCGGCTGCTGCGCTCGTGAGCACTAAGCGCCGGGCCCACGACGCCTAAGCTACGAGCCGTGTCTCAGCCGCTGGACTTCGACCCGATCGAGGAGGCCGGCCGCCAGTGGAACGAGCACTGGGGGGCGGCGCACGTGCCGTCGATGGTGGCGGTGACGTCAGTGATGCGCGCGCAGCAGATCCTCCTGTCGCGGCTCAACGAGGTGCTTGACCCGTTAGAGCTGACGTTCGCCCGCTACGAAGCGTTGATGCTCCTGTACCTGAGTAGCGCGGGCTCGCTCCCGCTCGGGAAGCTGGGCGCGCGGCTGCAGGTGCACCCGGCGAGCGTGACCAGCCTCGTCGACGGCCTCGAGCGGGCGCAGTACGCGCAACGGGCGCCGCATCCGACCGATCGCCGCACCACGCTGGCCACGATCACACCGCGCGGTCGGAAGGTCGCCGCGGCAGCGACCGAGGCGCTCAACGCGATGAGCTTCGGCACCGCCCCGCTTCGCCGGGCCGAGCTCCAGACGGTCTCCGAAGCGCTCAGGCTCCTGCGTCTCGGCGCCGGCGACTTTCAGGAGCCCGAGTAGCGCTGCGGAGCTGGGACAAGCGCCGGGCGCGCGGTTCCGCGCGCCCGGCGCGCCCACCGCGCTCGCGACGCCCAATTTAGTTTGACGTCTTACTATCAGAGCCCATATAATTCGTGGTGCGATGGCGACTGCCAGTTACCCCACCGGAGTCCCGACGTCGGAATCGGAATGGCGCGAGGCGTATGGGCGCACGCCCGAGCGCGAGGCGTCGTTCACCACGCTCTCGGGGGAGCCGATCCAACCCCTGTACACCGAACACGACCTGCCCGCGAATGCCGACGCTTCGATCGGTCTGCCGGGGCAGTTCCCGTTCACCCGCGGCATGTATCCCTCGATGTATCGAGGACAGCTGTGGACGATGCGCCAGTTCGCCGGTTTCGGCACCGCGGCGGAGACGAATGAGCGCTTCCGATATCTCCTCGATCACGGGCAGACCGGGCTCTCGACGGCATTCGACATGCCGTCGTTGATGGGTCACGACTCGGATCATCCGCGGTCTTTCGGTGAGGTCGGGCGAGAAGGGGTCGCGATCGACACGGCCGTGGACATGGAAACGCTGTTCCGAGGGATTCCGCTCGGCGAGGTGTCCGTCTCGATGACGATCAATGCGCCGGCGGCGATCATGCTCGCCTTCTACGTGGTTGTGGCCGAACGACAGGGCGTGCCATGGGATCGTCTGGGCGGCACGATTCAGACCGACATCTTGAAGGAGTACATCGCGCAGAAGGAGTGGTGCTTTCCGATCGATCCGGCGATGCGCCTTGTGACCGATATGGTCGAGTGGTGCTCGGGCCATATGCCGCGCTGGCACCCGATCTCGATCTCCGGGTATCACATCCGCGAGGCCGGTTCGACCGCCGCCCAGGAGCTCGCGTTCACCCTCAAGGATGGCCTGACGTATGTCGAGCACGCGGTGGAGCGAGGACTGGACGTGGACGACTTCGCGCCGCGGCTGTCGTTCTTCTTCAACGCGCAGATCGACTTCTTCGAGGAGATCGCCAAGTACAGGGCAGCCCGAAGGATCTGGGCTCGCGAGCTGCGAGACACGTTCGGGGCGAAGGATCCGAAGTCGTGGATGATGCGCTTCCACACCCAGACGGCAGGCGTGTCGCTCACCGCACAGCAGCCACTGAACAACATCGTCAGGACGGCGATCGAGGCGTTGGCGGGCGTGCTCGGGGGCACCCAGTCGCTGCACACGAACTCCTACGACGAGGCGCTTGCTCTCCCGACCGAGGAGGCCGTTCGGATCGCGCTTCGCACCCAGCAGATCATCGCCCACGAGACCGGCGTGACGAACACGATCGATCCCCTTGGCGGGGCGTACTTCGTCGAGGCGCTGACCGACCGGATGGAGGAGGCCGCCTACGACTACTTCCACAAGATCGATCAGCTCGGCGGGATGGTCCAGGCGGTCAAGGACGGCTTCCCCCAGCGCGAGATCGCCGACGCGTCCTACTCCCTGCAGCGGGAGATCGACAGCGGTCGGCGGATCGTCGTCGGCGTCAACTCCTACACCGAGGGCGATGACGGAACGATGTCACTGCTGCGAATCGACCCGGCGCTCGAGCGCCAGCAGATCGACAGCGTAAAGGCCGTCAAGGCAGCGCGCGAAACCGGCGTGCTCGAGACGGCGATGTCGGACCTCAAGGCCGCCGCCGTCGCGGGACGGAACCTGATGCCGCCGCTCGTCGACGCAGCCCGCGTGCACGCCAGCGAGGGCGAGATCATCGAAACCCTGCAGCAGGTGTGGGGCGACTACCGGGAACAGCCGATGTTCTGAAGCTGATCCGGCGGAGCGGACCGGATCGCGGCGGGGTAGATCGGCGCGGGGGGCGTGGCGGGGCGCGCTAAGGCCGAGTCGACCGCGGGGTGCGGATCGCGGGGCGAGGGGATCGCGGCTGGTCCCGCGGACCAGATCGAGGCGGAGCACTCCGCCACTCCCCCGCCGCGGCCACAAGTGGCGCCGTGCGGGGCGGCACATGGCGCGAGAGCACGATGTAGCTCGTGCAGCGGCGGATCGCCGGCGTGCGCAGGAGCTCGTTGACCAGCTCGCCGAGGTGCTCGGTGTCGCGTGCGACCACGCGGCAGATCAGATCGTGCGGACCGCTGACCGCGTCGACCTCGAGGATCTCGGGAACTGCTTCGGTCGCCGCCACCGCCTCGGCGAGGCGACCCTGTGCGAGCTCGATCTCGACGAATGCGCTGATCGGGTAGCCGAGCGCGACCGCATCGATCTCGGGCCCGTGACCGGTGATCACTCCGCTCGCCTCGAGCTTCGCGAGACGCGCTTGGACGGTCCCGCGGGCGACCCCGATCCGGCGGGCAACCTCGAGCAGACCGACCCGTGGGTATTCGCGCAACGTGGCGATCAGTCGAGCGTCCAGCCGATCAATAGTCATATTGATCAGGATTCTAAGCGACAGTGGGGCAGATCTGGTCAACCTGACGCTCTTTACTGGGCAGACTTGCACTCTTCCGCACAAAGCGCTGAACTTGTAGGGGCGCATGTACGAAGAGGCCCAGCTCTACTCACCTGTCACGACCGACGACGCCGGTGAAGTCACCGTCCATCTCGCTCACGACCACCCCGGAGCGAATGATCCTCAGTACCGTCGTCGCCGCAACGAGATCGCCGCGGCGGCGCTGGCCTGGCATCCCGGCGACCCGGCACCGCGGATCGACTACACCGAGGAAGAGCACGAGGTATGGCGCACGGTGTGCCGCGAGCTCGCCCCCAAGCACGAGCGCTACGCCGTGCGCGAGTACTGCGAGGCGAAGGGGCGTGTCGATCTGCCAACCGACCGGGTCCCCGGCCTCGATGAAGTCGGCACGCAGATACGGCCGCTGGGCGGCTGGCGTTACGTCCCCGCGGCCGGACTCGTACCTCTCGATGATTTCTACGGCCGGTTGGCCGACCGTACCTTCCACTCGACCCAGTATCTGCGTCACCCGGCTGTCCCGCTGTACACGCCGGAGCCCGACATCATCCACGAGGTCATGGGGCACGGCCACCTGGTCGCCACGGACACCTTCGGAGAGCTGCACCGGCTCGCCGGCGTCGCCGCCCGTCGCCTTCGCGATCCCGAGAGCCTGCGTTTCCTCTCGCGCGTCTTCTGGTTCTCACTCGAGTTCGGCGTGGTGATCGAGGACGGTGAGCTGCGCGCGTACGGCGCCGGGATTCTCTCGAGCTACGGAGAGATCGAGGAATTTCGCACGATCGACCACCGCCCGGTCGACCTTGTCGCGATGGGTACCGCCGACTACGACATCACCGCGTACCAGCCGATCCTCTACCGCGCCGAGTCGGTGGCAGAGGTGGTCGACGTGATCGGCGGATTCTTCAGCGACTGCAGCGACGAGCTGATCGCATCAATGCGCGGCGCGACGAGAGTCATCGCTTGATGACGCTGCGCCGGCGAGCCCTGCAATTCCCACACTGACCAACTCCGGACGAGAGGCAACACATGTCAACCACTCAGGCGAAGGATCTCGCGCCCTCTGAACACGACTTCATGCCCCTGAACGGGATTGACCACGTCGAGCTGTGGGTCGGCAACGCCGCTCAGGCGAGCTACTTCTTCCAGCGCGCCTTCAGCTTCACCGAGGTCGCCTACCGTGGGCTCGAGACAGGCGTGCGCGACCGTGTCTCGCACGTGCTCCAGCAGGGAGAGATTCGGCTGGTGCTGACCGGCGCCCTGTGTTCGGACAGCGAAGTGGCGCTCGAGCACGCGAAGCACGGCGACGGTGTCAAGGTCATCGCCCTCTCGGTGCCCGATGTCGATGTTGCCTACCGTGAGGCGACCGCCCGCGGTGCCACGGGCCTGGTCGAGCCTCACGAGACGGCGGACGCGCACGGGCACGCTCGGATCGCGGACATCGCCGCGTACGGCGACACGATCCACCGATTCGTCGACCGTGCCGAGTACGCGGGACCGTTCCTGCCGGGGTTTCGCGCGGCCGAGTCCGGTGCCCAGGCCGGCGCTGAGGCCAACGGCGCGACCAAGTCCGCCACTCAGTCCAACCGCCGGGCCGGCGCGGGACAGAATGGTGGAAACGTCACGGGCACGGATTTGCTGCTCGGGATCGACCACATCGTCGGCAACGTTCAGCTCGGCGCAATGAATGAGTGGGTGTCCTACTACGAGCGCGTGTTCGGGATGACCGAGATGATCCACTTCACCGATGAGGCGATCTCGACCGAGTACTCGGCGCTGATGTCGAAGGTTGTGACGAACGGCAACGGCCGCGTCAAGTTCCCGATCAACGAGCCCGCTGAGGGGCGTCGCAAGTCGCAGATCGACGAGTACCTCGAGTTCTACGAAGGTCCCGGCGCGCAGCACATCGCACTGACGACCGACGACATCGTCCGCACGGTTGGCGAACTGGGCCGCCGTGGCATCCACTTCCTGCGCACGCCCGACAGCTACTACGACGGGGTGCCCGAGCGCGTGGGCGAAATCGGCGAGTCGCTCGACGACCTGCGTCGGCTGGGGATCCTCGTCGACCGCGATGACGAGGGGTACCTACTACAGATCTTCACGGCACCGCTTGGCGACCGTCCGACGATCTTCTTCGAGATCATCGAGCGTCACGGCGCGCGCGGCTTCGGAGAGGGCAACTTCAAGGCGCTGTTCGAGGCGATCGAGCGCGCGCAGGAGCTCCGAGGGAACCTCTGATGCGCTACGTCGCGCGCGGCGTGGTGCCGGCCAAGCGCCACGCTCAGTTCCGAGACAACGGACGGCTGCTCGTCGAGGAGGTGATGGGTTATGAGGGCTTCTCGGGCAACGAGTCGATCCTCTATCACCACCATTCGCCGTGCCGGATCCACGAGGTGGGAGGGTTTCACGAGCTCGCCCGCGGGGAGTGGACGCCCGATACCCACGTCCACCGGCTCGCCAGCCTGAACGACGTTCAGGCCGGCGGCGATCCGCTCGCCGGCCGCCGGCTCCTGATGTTCAACTGCGACCTCGAGGTGTGGCTGGCGAAGCCCACGGCGTCGCTCGAGGGCTTTTACCGCAATGGCGAGGGCGACGAGGTCCTCTACATCCATCGTGGCGGCGGCACGCTGCAGACGGTCTTCGGGCGCGTCCCTTTCCGTGAGAAGGACTACGTGGTGATCCCGCGCGGAACGACCCACAGCTACGAGCTCGAGCCGGGCGTCGACCAGTTCTGGCTCTGCTTCCATACGCCGGGCGAGCTCGAGCTGCCAGCGCGCTACCGCAACCGCTACGGGCAGCTCCTCGAGCACGCGCCCTACTGCCAGCGCGATTTCCGCCCCCCGGAGGAGCTCGAAAGCTGGGACGAGGACGGCGAGTACGCGCTCACCGTGCGGGTCCGGGGAGGCTTGCAGGAATACGTGCTCGACCGTCACCCCTTCGACGTGGTCGGCTGGGACGGCTACGTCTGGCCCTACGCATTCAACGCGGAGGACTTCGAGCCCCGCACCGGACGTTTCCACCTGCCGCCTCCCACGCACCAGACGTTTCAAGGCCAGGGGTTCGTCATCTGCACGTTCGCGCCGCGCCCGCTCGACTGGGATCCGACGGCCGTGCCGCTGCCGTACCACCACTCGAACATCCAATCCGAAGAGGTGATGTTCTACGCCGAAGGCGACTATGCGGCACGCAAGGGCGTCGACATCGGTTGCGTCACGCTCCATCCGTCGGGCCTCCCGCACGGACCACAGCCGGGCACGGTCGAGCAGGCACTCGGCGCCAAGGCGACAAACGAGCTCGCGGTCATGTGGGACACCTTCCGACCGCTCACGCTGACCCCCCTCTGGCGCGAGCACGACGACCCCGACTACGCATACTCGTGGAACCCCGAGCGGCTCGGGCGCGATCCGCGTGGTGTCGGCGCTGCGGGTCGTGTGGAGGCTGCGGGTGGTGTCGGCGCTACGGCTGGTGCGGAGGCGGTCGCGGTCACCGGGCCGTCGGCCTGAGCCGCGGTGGCGACGGAGCCGCGGAGCTCGGAGCGCAGGGGCGGGGAGCGGGTCGCAGAAGGGACCTGGGTGCCAGGAGCCGACGGCTCCGGGTTCGGGATCGAGCACCTGCCCTACGGGGTCGTCCGCCCTACCGGTGAGGCGCCGCGCGTCGCGGTACGTATCGGCGATCGGGCGCTGGACCTGGCGGTGCTCGCCGACGCCGGGCTGCTCGCGCTGCCCGGGCTGTCCGCGAGCGCGCTGCGCGCGCCGGCGCTCAACGGCTTCCTTGCGCTCGGGCGGGACGTCTGGTCCGAGACGCGGGCGCGCTTGATCGAGCTCCTCGACGTGCGCGGCCCGGGGGCGAGCGATGTCGGAGCGCTCGGCGAGCGCGCGCTCGTCCCGCTGGCGGAGGTCGAGGCATTGCTGCCGGTGGCGGTCGGAGACTACGTCGACTTCTACTCCTCGCTCGAGCACGCCTCCAATCTCGGGCGGATCATGCGCCCTGGCGGGGACCCCGTGCTGCCCAATTGGCGCCACCTTCCGGTCGCCTATCACGGCCGTGCCGGCAGCATCGTCGTCAGCGGCACGCCGATCCGGCGGCCGTGCGGGCAGCGCCCGCCGCACGCGCCGTCCGAGGTTCCGAGCTTCGGGCCCGAGCGCCAACTGGACTTCGAGCTCGAGCTCGGATTCGTCACGGGCCCCGGCCTCCCCTCCGGCGCTCGGATTCCAGCCGCGGTCGCCGACGAGCACATCTTCGGCTTCCTGCTCCTCAACGACTGGAGCGCGAGAGAGATCCAGCGCTGGGAGGCGCAGCCGCTCGGTCCGTTCCTCGGTAAGTCGTTTGCCACCTCGGTCGCGGCGTGGATCACGCCGCTCGAAGCGCTCGCCGCCCATCGAGTGCACGGAGCTCCGCAGGATCCGCCGCCGCTCGCCTATTTGCACACCGACGAGCCGTGGGCGCTCGAGATCGACCTCGAAGTGGCAATCGTCCCCGCCGGTTCGCGGGTCGAGCTGACGCTCAGTCGTACGAACGCGCGCGAGCTGTACTGGAACGCGGCGCAGCAGCTGACTCACGCGACCTCGGGCGGCTCCGCTCTGCGCGCCGGCGATCTCTTCGCCTCAGGGGCGATCTCGGGACTTGACCCAGGAAGCTACGGCAGCCTGATCGAGCTCACCTCGGGCGGCAGCACCGCGCTCCAGGTCGGCGACGGGAGTCGGACATTTCTCGAAGACGGTGACACCGTGATCATGCGGGCCGTCGCCGCCGGTGGCGACCGCCGCCCGCGGCTCGAGCTCGGCGAGGTGAGCGGCACCGTCCTCGCCGCTGCCGAGGACTGATAACGCTCTGGCGCAGGATCGCCGCCACCGCCGGCTGAGCGAGTCCGGCCGCGGGATGCCGCCACCGCTGGCTCAGCGAGTCCGGCTGTGGGAGTGCCCTGGCAGCGTGGCGCTCATCCCCGGCGCCCGCCCCGCCGTAGCGCTCCCCATACCATCCGCCTTGAGGTGGCGATGGCAAGCGAGATCGAGTTCCGCGCAGCGAGTGTCGACGCCGGCCCGGGGGGCGCGCTCGCCCAGGCGATGCGTGAGGAGATCGCGGATCTCTACGACGGCTTGGAGTTGGACGGACCGTCGATGCCGAGGGCCGGCCTGGCGGAGCTCAGCCCTCCCGGGGGCGCCTTCATCGTCGGCTGGCGAGACGGCATAGCCGTCTGCTGCGGCGGGCTCAAGCGCCTGAGCGAGGGCATCTGCGAGATCAAGAAGATGTACGTCGTGCCGACCTTGCGCGGACAGGGCGTCGCGCGGACGCTCCTCCACGCGCTCGAGCGCACCGCGCTAGGGCTCGGATACGCGGTCGCCCGGCTGGACACGGGGCCCAAGCAGCTTCACGCCCAGGCGCTCTACGCGTCCGAGGGCTATGAGGCCGTGGAGGACTTCAACGGCAATCCGGTGGCTGTCTTCTGGGGCGAGAAGCGGCTGAGGGGGCCCGGTCCATCCAGTCGCCAAGGCGGTCGCGGAAGGCGTTGGATCCAATGGTGATCGTGCCGCCGTCCGATGCAGTGGAGCTAGTCGGGCTCGAACCGACGACCTTCGCGCTGCCAGCGCGACGCTCTCCCAGCTGAGCTATAGCCCCTTCGAAGTCGAAGTCATCGGCAAGGGTAATGCATGCGCGCTGGCCTTTGCGAGGCGGCGTCAGTCGAAGATGCACCCGGTGCATGCCCGCGACACGCCCCGCGGGCAGCAGGAAGGCTCGGTCAAGTTCGCCGCAATAGACGCCGAACAGATCGACCTCACCTTCGGTGTCCGTCGTGGACGTAGCCCTGTGAGGAGAGCCTTGAGGCACCCCCTACTCCGGCGGGATGAACTCCGGGATATCCAGTCCGTCGACATCTGTCGGCCCCTCGAGCACGACGCCACGTCCTCGCCGACCCGTGCCCGATTCCCGCTCGCTCTCGCCGGGCGTTGTAATCCGGCTCGCGCCGTCGTCGACGCGGTCGAGCCCGGCGACCATACGGGAGTGGATCGCCTGGACGTCGCGCAGCAGACGCTCGGCGTTCGACCGCAGCGAGTCGCCCAGCTCGCGCAGGTTCTGCACCAGCTCGAGGCCCTCCGAGTGGACATCGGCGGTCGCGATGCGCGCCTGGCCCAGGAGCTCGCGCGATTGCGCCTGCGCCTTGGCGAGGTTCGCCTCTGCCTGCTCCTGCGCCCGCGCCAGGATCGTCAGGGCCTCTGAATTCGAGGCCGCCTTCGCGTCCTCGCCTTCCTCGCGTGTCCGGTTGGCGTCCTCGTACGCTTTCGCAAGGATCTCCTGCGCCTCCGTCGTCGCGACCGTCTTCGCGTGCTCGGCCTCCTCACGGGCCAACCTGCCGATCTCGTTCGCCTCCTCCTCGGCCGCCTGCACCCGGTTCTCGGCGGCGCGCTCGCCTTCGGCGATCCGCTCGCGCATCCTCGCCTCGGTCTCGGCGCGGACCCGTTCGGCGGCCTGCTCGGCGGCGGCGAGGATCGTCCCGACGCGATCGGCAGCCGCGGCGGCGCGGACGCGAGACCGCATGGAGGCGGCGGCAGCGGGGCTCACGGGAGTCTCGCCGGGCGCGATCGGGGCGGCAGGATTGGCCGCATGCGCCGGCCCTTGTTGGGCCGGCTCGCTGGTCTCGGCAGATCCTCGCGGGCTATCCGCGCGTTCTGGCATGGCGCCCATCGTAGTGAGCAAGTTCGGTCTGCCACGCAAGAAACCGGCCAGCCATCCCCACCGGTCGCACACTCGCGGACCTTCGGATAGTCACTAACCTCAGGAGCGATGACGGAGCGGCGCTACGACCCGAAGACGATCGAGCCCAAGTGGCAGGAGATCTGGGCCCGTGAGCGCACCTGGGAGGTGTCCAACGAGCCCGACGAGCGCGAGAAGTCCTACGTGCTCGAGATGCTCCCCTACCCCAGCGGCGAGCCGCACATCGGTCACTTGAAGAACTACGCGCTCGGCGACGCGATCGCCCACTTTCATCGCCGTACGGGCTGCCGGGTGCTCCACCCGATGGGTTACGACGCGTTTGGCCTGCCTGCCGAGAACAACGCGATCATCACGGGCGTACATCCCCGTGAAGCCACCAACCGGTCGATCGCCGCCTATCGTCACTGGTTCCACCGCTGGGGCATCTCGATCGACTGGTCTCGAGAGTTCGCCACCCACGAGCCCACCTATTACCGCTGGACACAGTGGATCTTTCTGCGGATGCTCGAGCGCGGGCTCGCCTACCGCAAGGAGGCCGCGGTCAAATGGTGCCCCCACGATGCCACGGTGCTGGCCAACGAGCAGGTCATCGACGGCCACTGTGAGCGTTGCGGAGCGCTTGTCGAGGTACGTCAGCTCGAGCAGTGGTTCTTCCGAATCACCGATTACGCCGATCGGTTGCTGGACGATCTCGACGGCATCGACTGGCCCGAGTACGTCAAGACGATGCAGCGCAACTGGATTGGTCGCAGCAAGGGCGCCGAGGTGGCCTTCCGCTGTGAGGAGCTGGGGATCGACTATCCGGTTTTCACCACGCGCCCGGACACGCTGTTCGGAGCGACGTTCTTCGTCATGGCGCCCGAGCATCCGGACGTGTTCCGTCTCGTCGCCGGAACCGAGCACGAGTACGCGGCGCACGAATATGTCAACCGGTCCCTGAACGAGTCGGTGCAGGAGCGAGGCGATGCGGAGAAGCCGAAGACCGGTGTCGCGCTCGGCCGGACGGTGACGAACCCCGTCAACGGCGAGCAGATCCCGATGTACGTCTCGGACTATGTGCTGATGGAGTACGGAACCGGAGCGATCATGGCGGTCCCGGCCCACGACGAGCGCGACTTCTCATTCGCGCAGGCGTTCGGGCTGCCGATTCGGCGGGTGGTGGGCACCGACGAGGCGCTCCCCTACACCGGCGACGGGCCGATGATACATTCGAGTCCTCGCTTCGACGGGATGCACAACCGCGACGCCTACGAGGCGATCGTCGCCTGGCTCGACGTCGAAGCCAAGGGCCACCCTTCGGTCAGCTATCGCCTGCGAGACTGGCTCCTGTCGCGCCAGCGCTACTGGGGCTGCCCAATCCCGATCGTCTACTGTGAGGGCTGCGGCATCGTCCCGGTGCCCGATGAGGATCTCCCCGTCGAGCTGCCGGAGATCGAGGACTACCATCCGAAGGGCCGCTCGCCACTCGCCACCGCTGAGGACTGGGTCAACACCACCTGCCCGTCATGCGGCGGCCCGGCCCGGCGCGAGACCGACACGATGGATACGTTCGTCGACTCGTCGTGGTACTTCCTGCGCTACTGCGACGCGCGCAACGACGAGGCCGCCTGGGACCCGGAGGTGCTGAGTCGCTGGATGCCCGTCGACCAGTACATCGGCGGGGTCGAGCACGCGATCCTGCACTTGATGTACGCGCGCTTCTTCGTCAAGGCGCTCGCGGACATGGGTCTGGTCGACGTCCAAGAGCCCTTCAAGGCGCTGTTCACCCAGGGGATGATCATCGGCGCCGACGGCAACAAGATGTCCAGCTCGAAGGGGAACGTCGTCGCGCCGGCGAGCATCGTCGATCGCTACGGCGCCGACGCGGCGCGCGGTTATGTCCTCTTCATCGGTCCGCCGGATCAAGATGCCGCCTGGTCGGACACCGGGGTCGACGGAGTGGAGCGGTTCCTAGCGCGACTGTGGCGGCTCGGGGACGGCTTCGCGCACGACACTGCCGGACTCGAACCCGCCGCCCCGGCCCCCGCCGAGCAGCCGCCTGAGCCCGAAGGCGCGGCGCTGACGCTCGTCCGCAAGGCCAACTGGGCGATCGAGAAGGTGACCGGCGACATGACCGGGCGGTTCGCCTTCAACACGGCGATCGCGGCGATCATGGAGCTCGTCAACGAGGTCTACCGACATCCGGATGCCGACCCCGCAGCTCGGCGCTTTGCCACCGCGACGGCGGCGTCGCTGGTGTTCCCGTTCGCCCCCCATCTCGGCGCCGAGGTATACGAAATGCTGACCGGCCGGCGCGTGTGGGAGGAGCCTTGGCCGGCGGCCGATCAGACGATGCTCCGGGCCGAGACGTTCATGCTCGTGTGCCAGATCAACGGCAAGGTCCGCGACCGCGTCGAGGCATCCACCGGCGCCCCGCGCGACGAGCTCGAGCAACTGTGCCTCGAAGCTCCGAACGTCCGCGCCCGCCTCGACGGCCAGGAGGTCGTGAAAGTGATCGTGGTCCCCGACAAGCTGGTCAACGTCGTCGTGCGGTAGCGATGGCGGCGTCGGCGCCCTCTGCAGCGATAACGGCGTTGGTGCCCTATGTGGCGATCGTGGGCGCCGCCGAGGCCAGCGCTGAGGAGCTAGCGGCGGCTGAGGCCGTCGGGGCGCTGCTGGGCGGGGCGGGTGCCGTGGTGGTGTGCGGCGGGATGGGCGGCGTGATGGCGGCCGGATGCCGGGGCGCGAGGGAGGCGGGGGGGACCGCAGTCGGCATCCTGCCAGGACTGGATCGCAGCGTGGCGAATCGGTGGGTCACGGTCGCGATCACCACCGGCCTCGGCGAACTGCGCAACGGGGTGATCGTCCGGTGCTCCGATGCCGTGATCGCAATCGGCGGCGCGTACGGCACGCTGTCAGAGGTTGCGCTCGCGCTGAACACGGGGGTGCCGGTCGTCGGCCTGGGGACGTGGGAGATCGACGGGATCGAGCACATGGGCTCTCCCGCGGAGGCCGTCGCCCGGGCACTCGAGCTCGCTCAACGGTGAGCGCAGCCCTAGGCAGGCTCTGATGGCCGTGGTGTTCGCCGTCTCGGCAGACACTTGCCGACTGAGGCGGACGTTCCGTGTCGGCAGACGCTTGCCGATAGGGCTGACGTGGGATTGTGTGCCGGGCTGCGGCGCGCGCGCACGTTCCGCGCGAGTTGCGCGCTGGGCGCGGCCGGCCGTCGTCCGCGGCTCATAGACTTGGATCGGTGCCCTCGTTCAAGCCCGCGTATCTGATCCACGGCGACGACCACGGCCGGATCGGCGAGCGGCGCGCCAGGCTGCGCGCGCTCGCGGAGATCCAGGGCGGCGCGCAGGGAGTCGAGCTCCTCGAGGGTGACGCCGCGACCCCGGACGCCGTTGCGGCTGCGCTCAGCGCGATGACGTTCGCGCTGGGGCGGCGGTTCATCGTCATCGATGGGGTTGAACGCTGGAAGGACAAGGATCTCGATCCGCTCGACGCGGCGCTTGCGCACATGCCGCCCGACACAACTGTCGCGTTCTTCGCGCGCGAGGAGGGAAGGCTGAAGGCCCCGGCACGGCTGGTCGCGGCCGTCCGGAGAGCCGGCGGCGACGTCGCCGCGGAGGCGACCGTGAAGCCGTGGGAGCTGCCCAAATGGGTGGCGGCGCGCGCGCGCGAGCTTGGCCTCGAGCTCGAGAGCGGTGCCGCACGCGCTTTCGTGGCGCACGTCGGTGAGCGCCAGCAGCGCCTGCTCCGCGAACTCGAGAAGCTGGCGCTCGAGCTAGGCCCGGGCGGGCGGATCGGGATCACCGAGGTAGAGGAGCGGGCCGCGCGATCGGCCGAGCTCCGGGCGTGGACGCTCGCCGATGCGCTCGTCGCCGGCGACGAGGCCGATGCGACCCGGTCCTTCCTCGCCCTGCGCGCCCAGGGGGAACGGGTATCGGGCCTGCTCTATCTGATCGCGCAGCGTCTGCGCGCCGCGCTCGAAGTCGCACGAGCTCTCGAGGCCGGCGGGTCCGCCGCCGAGGTCAAGCGGGGTCTACGGATGCCCTCCCGGGCCGCCGACCGGTTGATCTCGGATGCGGGTCGCACCGGCGCCGGGAAGCTCCGTCGCGCGCTCGAGGTGATCGCCGACCTCGAGCTCTCCTCGCGCGGCGGGGGTGCGGGCAGCGCGAGCGAGGACACCGGGGCGCTGCTCGCGATCCGGCGGATCGCGGGTGACGGGCAGGCTCGCGCATGAGGTGATCGACTGACGCGCCGCCCTGCGCCCTATGCGCTGCGACGCAGGCTGACGTGCCGCTACGCGTCGGGTGCGCTGCGACGCAGGCTGACGTGCCGTGCGGTTATGCGTCGGGTGCGCTGCGACGCAGGCGCGCGGCGCGGGACTTCTTGCGGGCGCCGGTATTGCGGTGCAGGGAGCCGCGCTTGACTGCCTTGTCGATCGTCTGCACGAGCTCGCGGTGCTCGGTCTCCGCCGCCGCGTCGTCACCTCCCGCCACGGCCGCCTCGAGGCGGTGGAAGTAGGTCTTGATCTTCGACGTGTAGCGGCGGTTTTCCAGGCGCTCGCGCTCGGCGCGGACGATCCGCTTCTTTTGGGAGTGAATGTTGGCCATGACAGCAAGCAGCCGCGGTGTCATGGCGCGGCGCCCGCGTACTATAGCGCGCTCGTGTCAGGTGAGACCAACGCTCCCGGAGCGACGGACGCGCCGCCGCCGCACCGCCGGCGGGTAGCCCGCAACACCGCGATCTTCGCGGTAGCGACGGGACTCTCCCGAATCGCGGGGCTCGTGCGGGAAGTCGTCGCCGCCAGCTACTTCGGCACCGGCGGTCCGGCGTCCGCGTTCACGATCGCTTCGCAGATCCCGAACCTGATGTCGAATCTGTTCGCGCAAGCCGCCTTGTCGGCCGCGTTCGTGCCGGTATTCACGGATCTCCTGCAGCAGGGCAAGAAGCGCGAGGCGTTCCGGCTCGCGTCGACGCTGTTCTGGATCATCCTGATCGTCCTCGGCGGGCTGACGGCGCTCGGCATCCTCGGCGCGGGGGTGATCATGCCGCTGTTCACGGGCAGCACCTTCAACGCGGCGCTCAACCATCTCACCGCTGGCCTCGCGCAGGTGTTGTTCCCGGTCGTGCTCCTGCTCGGCCTGACCGGCCTCCTCGTCGGGATCCTGCAGTCCTACGACGAGTTCACGATCCCCGCGATCGCACCCGCGGTCTGGAACTTGGTGATCCTCGTGGGTCTCGTCAGCCTGCACTCACGCTTCCACGGCGGCGACCGACTGTACGCGTACGCGATCGCCTGGCTGGTCGCGACGGTTGTGCAGATGCTGATGGTCGCCTCCGCGCTGCGGAGGATCGACTTTCGCCTCGGGTTCTCGATCGACTGGCGCGATCCGCGCGTCGGCCAAGTATTCGTGCTCATGTTGCCGGTGACGATCGGACTCGGGATCGTCAACCTCGACCAGCTGCTCAACACCGTCTTCGGCGCGCTCGTCTCGGTCAACGCGCCGCGCGCGATCGACAACGCGTTCCGGATCTACATGCTGCCCCAGGGGATGTTCAGCGTCGCCGTCGCAACCGTCCTCTTTCCCACGCTCAGCCGACTTGCCAACCGGCGCGACGTGGCCGAGATGCGCCGCGCGGTCGGGAACGGGATGCGCCAGATCAATCTGCTGCTGATCCCTTCTGCGGCCGTCCTGATCGTGCTCGCGACCCCGATCACGCGGCTCGTCTACCAGCGCGGTCATTTCAACGCGTACTCCACCCACCTGGTATCGATCGCCCTCTTCTGGTTCGCCTTCAGCCTCCCGTTCGGCGGCATCAACCTGTTGCTCACGCGGACCTTCTTCGCGGTCAAGCGGCCCTGGATCCCGACCCGCCTGGCGGCGTTGAACATGGTGGTGGACATCATCGTCAGCGTGGCCCTGTACAAACCGCTCGGGATCGCCGGCCTCGTGATCGGAACGGCTCTGGCGAACGCGGTGATGACGGCGCTGCAGCTGCGGCGGCTGCGCATCGGCCTCAACGGCCGCCTCGAGGGGGCGCAGACGCTGATGATCACGATGCGCATCCTCGTTGCCTCCGGGATCATGGCCGCGGTCGCGTGGCTGGTGTGGAAGGGTCTTGACGGCGTGGTCGGGACCGATCTGATCGGCCAGCTCATCTCGGTTGGGTTCGCGCTCACCGTCGCCGGGGCCCTGTACACCAAGCTCGTGCTCGCGATGCGGATCCCCGAGGCGCGGCAGATCGAGCACCTCGTGCTGGGAAGACTGCGTGGGGCTCGAGGCTGAGGAGAGGAGGGCGGCGGCGGCCGAGGTGGGCGGCGGCGGCGGGTGGCGGCGGGTGTCTGAGGCGGGTGGCGGCGGGCGGCGGCGGGTGGCGGCGGGTGGCGGCGGGTGGCGGCGGGCGGCGGCGGCGGGTGTCTGAGGTGGGCGGCGGCGGCGGGCGGCGGCTGGTGTGCCTCGTCGCGTGACGGGTGATCGCCTCATTAAGGGGCTCGCGCCGACTGGTCGTGGGGGGTGTGGCGACTGGTGATGAATAATCCTCACTGGGATGCACCTCGGCGCGCATTCTGCGCCGAAGCGCCCACCGTCTGGGCCGATGTGGCCGGGCTGACACAGCGGTGTGACTCAGCGTCGACGATGGCCCGGCCCGGCGTTGGCTCGGCGCGCCCCCGGAGGGGCGCCTCAGGGCAGCTGGTGTCCGGCCCCCCAGCCGGAGTGGTACGCGAGCGTGCGCACGGAGGAGACGACGTGGATGCTCACGAACGCGAGTGCCACGGTCAGCGCGAGCGCGGCGATGATCGCGCGGGCACGGCGGACGAAGAGCAACGGCAGGCCGCCCGCGGCGAGCAACTCGAGGACGGACGCCTCGTGCGCGACGCGCAGCTGCGGGCCGTCGTGGAGCATGAGCAGCGCTTCGCCAGCGAGCGCCCCGCTGACGAGCGCCACCGCGACGCCGCGGCCGACGCCTCGCAGGCTCCGCGTCAACGCGCCCGCGACGCCGAACGCCGCTCCGGCGAGCGCGCCGATCGTTCCCCACAGCGCCACCATCTCGACTCCGTACCGTCGACTGGCGCGGTGCTCGACACCGACCTTGAGTGCGTAATAAGTGACGACCGCCGCGACCATGGCGAGCGCGCCGGCGACGGCGGCCCGGCGCGGTGCCCGCAGCAGCGCGCCGATCATGAACGGGATGAGCAGCCACGGGACGCCGAGGCGCAGCAACCAACCCGCCGGCGTGCCGACGTGGATGCCGATTCTCGCCGCCGCGCCGAGAGCGATTCCGGATACGGCGGCCAGCGCGAGGTGTGGCGGGCGGACGGCCATCACCTCATGGTGGCACGCCGGTGGGCGCGGCCCGGCGACGCGCCGGTGAGCGCCCCGTGGGAATGACCCGCGGGCGGTCGGTGGGCGCCTGGCGGGCACGACCTGAAGGCGGTTGCTGGGCGCCTGGCGGGGACGGGCCGCCCGGCGGGGATGGGGCGCCTGGCGGGCCGCGCCCGCCGGCGCCCTGCCTTCAGTCCTTGCTGACTGCGTCCTTGGCCTTGTCGGCGACATCGCCGATCTTTTCCTTGACCGCGCCTGATGCACGGTCGATCTTGCCCTCGCGCTTGAGCGCGTCGTCGTTGGTCAGGTCTCCCGCGGCCTGCTTCGCGCGACCCTTGAGGTCGTCGATCTTCTCATCGGTCATGGTCGTCCTTTCGTGGGTGGTTTTCCTTCTACCCCGCTGGGAGTGCACTAACCGCCGCGAGCGGATCGTTCAATGGACGCGAGCGCGAGCGTGGATTACGATCCCTGACCTCAGCCGCGCCGGCCGGAGAGGGAGGGCTCATGCCGCAGGTCCAGAGAAAGCTTGCCACGCTCGCCGCAGCGATGGTGGCTGTCGTGGTGCTGGTGGCCGTCGTGGTCCTGGGTTCATCCGCCGCTGCGTCGGACGCCCGGCGATCGTCTCCTGTCGCCACGGCGGCAGGAGTCTCGCCTATCCCTCCCGCGACCGTTACCGCGACGCTGCTCACCCGGCTTCCCGGCACGCTTGCGCGGGGAGCGGCGGTGCGCTCCGCCGAGCTCGGTGTGCGGGCGTTCACCAACGCTCGGCGAGGGTTTGCGCTTGCGAACCTGCGCAGCGGGACGTATCCGGCGGCCACCGTGGACGGGGGAAAAATCTGGCGCGTCGACGGTCCGCCGTTCTGGATTCCCGCGGCTGACGCCCCCGCCGTGGTCACACGGGTAGGAGCTGGCGACCCGGACACCTACTTTGCGTGGGGCGGACCGGGTGGCGGTACCGCGGTCGACGTCAGTGCCGACGGCGGCACGCGCTGGTGGCAGGCATATCTGGGAAGCGTGCTGATGGCGGTCGTCGCCGGCGGGGACGGGCGGCTCGTCGCCCTCGCCCAGAACCCGGAAAGCGTCAACCGCTTCTCGACCGGCGTGACCTGGGTATACATCTCCACTGACGACGGCCACCACTGGCGCTACAGCACTCGCTTTGGCGCTGGCGGCTAGCCCCCCAAGGCCGGGCCCCGCGGGCGCTCGCGACGCGGCAGCCGCCCGGCCGCGCCGAGGCGCGCCCCGCGCGGGCGCCGCGCCGCGCCGCGCGCCGCTCGCTCGGATCTCGGCCAACGGTCGCGAGAGCCGCGAAGCGGTGGTAGCGCGTCACGGCTCAGACCGGTCCAGAATCGGTCAACTCTAACCTTGGTCGGAATGCCCGATCAGGCGCACATCCGCAACTTCTCGATCATCGCCCACATCGACCACGGCAAGTCGACGCTGGCGGACCGGATCCTCGAGCTCACCCACACCGTGGATCCGCGCGCGATGCGCGCCCAGATGCTCGATTCGATGGACCTCGAGCGCGAGCGCGGGATCACGATCAAGGCGCAGGCCGTGCGCGTCTCCTACACGGCGGGCGACGGGCAGACCTATCAGCTGCATCTGATCGATACGCCCGGGCATGTCGACTTCACCTATGAGGTGTCACGCTCGCTGGCGGCGTGCGAGGGCGCGCTGCTCGTCGTCGACGCATCCCAGGGGGTGGAGGCCCAGACGGTCGCGAACACCTACCTGGCGATCGAGTCCGGGCTCGAGCTGATCCCGTGCCTGAACAAGGTCGACCTGCCGGGGGCCGAGCCCGAGCGGGTCGCCGAGGAGATCGCCGAGCTGCTCGGAGAGCCCGCCGACGATGTGCGGCGGATCAGCGCCAAGACCGGCGAGGGCGTCACCGAGGTGCTTGATGAGCTGATCGCGCGCGTCCCACCCCCCAGCGGCGATCCCGACGCCCCGCCCCGGGCGCTGATCTTCGACTCCGAGTTCGACCAGTACCGCGGCGTGATCGCCTACATCCGCGTCGTCGACGGTTCGTTCACCAAGGGCGAGGCGATCCGCGCGATGCAGGCCGGGACGGAGGCCGACATCGACGACATCGGCTTCTTCACGCCCGAGATGATCTCGACGCCGGCCTTGCACGCCGGAGAGGTCGGCTTCCTGACCACGGGCATCAAGGACGTGACGAAGCTGCGGGTGGGGGACACCCTCACCGTCAAGGCGCGGCGGGCGAGCGAGCCGCTCCCGGGGTACAGAGAGGTCAAGCCGATGGTCTTCTGCGGGCTGTTCCCGATCGAGTCCGATGCCTATTCCGACCTGCGCGACGCGCTCGAGAAGCTGACGCTCAACGACGCCGCGCTGTCGTGGGAGCCGGAGACCTCGGATGCGCTCGGGTTCGGCTTTCGCTGCGGCTTCCTCGGTCTGCTGCACATGGACATCGTGCGCGAACGGCTCGAACGCGAGTATGACCTCGAGCTGCTCGCGACGATGCCGAGCGTCGAGTACGAGGTGACGCTCACCAACGGCACCGTCGTCCCCGTGCACTCGCCCAATGACATGCCCGACCCGACGAAGGTGGCGGAGGTGCGCGAGCCGTACATCCGCGCCTCGATCCTCAGCCCCAAGGAGTACATCGGCCAGATCATGGAGCTCTGCCAGGAGCGTCGCGGCGAACACGCGGGGATGCACTACCTCTCGGCCGAGCGCCTCCAGATCACCTACGACCTGCCACTGGCCGAGATCGTGCTCGACTTCTTCGACCAGCTGAAGTCACGCACCCGGGGATACGCGTCGCTCGACTACGACCTGATCGGGCTGCGTGAGTCGGACCTGGTCAAGCTTGACATCCTGCTCGCGGGCGAGCCGGTCGACGCGCTGTCGATGCTCGTGCACCGCTCGAAGGCCGCCGACATCGGGCGCACGATGACCGAGAAGCTCCGCCAGAAGATCCCGCGCCAGCAGTACGACGTCCCGATCCAGGCGGCGATCGGGTCGCGGATCGTCGCCCGCGAGACGATCAAGGCGTACCGCAAGGACGTGATCGCCAAGTGCTATGGAGGCGACATCTCGCGCAAGCGCAAGCTCCTCGAGCAGCAGAAGAAGGGCAAGCAGCGGATGAAGCAGGTGGGGAGGATCGAGGTGCCACAGGAGGCGTTCCTCGCCGTCCTCGAGCTCGGTGAAGGGCGCTAGCGCGCGGCCGGCCCGCGGCCTCGCCCGGGAATGTGCCCGGGGAACAACGACTTCCCGTGCGCCGGTGGCTTCTGAACGACCACCCAGCCGAGCGCGGCGCAGAGCGCCAGGATCACAAGCAGGCCGGCGATCGCCGAACCGGCCATGAACAGCTGAGGCCCGAGGTGAGGCCCCTGATGAGTGAATGGTCCGGCGCCGCCGCGCCCGACGTGCCCGCTCGCCTGGAACGACGACTGTCGGGCCGCGGCGGCCAGCGCCGCGAGCAGGGCTGCGAGCACGATCGCGACCGGGACTACCGTGCGGGCCGGGATCAGCGCCCTCGACCGCCCGCGGCTTGGCGCGACGTCGGGCGGCAGGTCGGCCACGAGCCGGTCGAGCTCCCCGTACGTGCGCGCGGAGAACACCGCCCCCAGCCGATCTTCGAGCTCGTCGGCAAACAGCCGTCCCTCAGCCGAGGCACGCCGTAACTGCTCGGCGATCCGCTCCCGGTCGGAGTCTGAAGCCCAGAGCACTGGCCGCGTCTCCATCGCGCCCTTAAGGCTAGCGCGTGCCGATCTCCCCGGCGCCGGGCCGCGACGCTCGTAGCGCCAGCGCGAGCTCGAAGCGGCCCTCGGCATCGTCGAACTCGGCGCCGAGGAGCTCACGCAGCCGCGCGACCCGGTAGCGGACCGTCTGCGGGTGCACGACGAGGTCAGCGGCGGTCTCGGGGACGCTGCCGTGGCGGGCCAGCCACGCGGCGAGCGTCGTCTCCATCCGCTCTCGTTGCATCGGCGTCAGGCCGTCGAGCGCGGCGAGCCGGCGCGAGGCGAGGTCGCCGAGCGCGGACGGATCGGCGTGGACGACGAGCGCTGCCAGGTGCTCGTCGCTGTCGGCCAGCCCTTCGGGCGAGATCACGCCGGCCGCCTGCAGTGCCGTACAGCGGATCGCGCGGTCGTAGCTGGCGTGCGCCCGCTCGAGCGTCACGGTCGGTCCGAGCGCCGCGGTTCTCGTGCCGAGCGCCCGGGCGATCCGGTCGCGCCGGCCGGGCGCGTCCGGGTCGGGGATGAGGATGACGACGTACTCGTCGATCCGTCCCGCGAGGGCCCCCTCGCCGATGAGTGCGGCGAGCCGCTCGGGGTTGCGGTGGCCGCAGACGAGGACCCCAAGCCGGCGCGGCGCCGTCCACGCGAGCGTCGCCGCGAGGCGTTCGATGTCCTCGCCGCCTCCGGAAACGACGGCGCGGACGAGCGCGCTGTGGCGGCGCTGGCGCTCACCGGCGTCGACCGTCTGCTCGCGTGCGAAGCCCTCGACGGACTCCGCCGAGAGCTCGTCGATGTAGGCGAAGATGGCTTCGGCGAGCAGGGCCTGGGTGCTGCCGTCGACGCCGGCGGCTCGGGCCGCGGCGGAGAAGCGCCGCCACGCGACGCGAGCGCCGATGCGATAGGCGAGCTGAAGGGCGTCGAGCCCGCGTCCGGCACGGAGCTCGCCGCGGCCGAGCGCGAGGTAGACCTCGCGGCCCGGCCGTTCGGCCGGCACCGGGTGGCCCATCTGGTCGAGGAACTGGCCCAAGCCCTGCTCGATCGCAGTGTGCACGCCACGTCCGAAGGCGCCGCGCATGGGGCGCCGGTACGCCGGAATCGCGGTGACGATCGCGCGGATGATCTCCTCGGCAATCGTGCCGAGCTCGGGCTCGAGGATCGGGCGGAGCTCGGCAGGTACGGCCTGCCAGGGGCGTTCAAGCGGAATTTCTTGTTGCTCTCTCATAAATGGCTGGTGGACTCAGTGGAATGATGGCAAGAATATTGTGTTCCGGATAAGTAGCGTGTCGGTCATGACCAGAACTGAACGCAACGTCAACATCGCCGCTGTCGTGATCCCGTTTCTCGCCGCCATCGCGGCGGGGGTGCTCGCGTGGGGTCATCTGTTACACGCCTACGACCTCGTGATCTTCGGCTTCATGTATGTCGTCACCGCCAGCGGGATCACGGTCGGCTTTCACCGGCTGCTGACCCACCGGGCGTTCGAGACGTACCGCCCGATCCGCTACGCCTTCGCGATCATGGGCTCGATGGCGGTCCAGGGCCCGGTGCTCGACTGGGTCGCCGACCATCGCAAGCATCACGTCTTCCCCGACCAGGAAGGCGATCCGCACTCGCCCCACGTCGGTCAGGGCGCGGGGCTCGGCGGCATGGTCCGCGGTCTCTGGCACGCCCACGTCGGGTGGCTGTGGGAAACCAACGGCCAGGCATCGAAGCGCCGCTACTGCCCTGATCTACTTGAAGACCCCCGCATGCGGCAGATCAGCAAGAGCTTCCCGCTGATCGTGCTGCTGAGCCTCGGGCTCCCGTTCCTCCTCGGGCTGGCCTGGAGCGGCACCCTCGTCGGCGGGCTCGAGGCGTTGGTGTGGGGCGGCCTGCTGCGGATCTTCCTCGTGCACCACGTGACCTGGAGCATTAACTCGATCTGTCACTTCTTCGGTCGCCGGCGCTTCGCGACCGACGACCATTCGACGAACGTTGCCTGGCTGGCCCTGCCGTCGCTGGGAGAGGCGTGGCACCACAACCACCATGCGTTCCCCCGCTCCGCCTTCCATGGCCTGCGCTGGTACGAGCTCGATCCTTCCGGGTGGCTGATCCTGGCGATGCAGAAGCTTGGGCTCGCGTGGGACGTGGTCCGGATATCCCCGGAGCGGGCGCGGGCGAAGCTCGCGTCGGCGTAGGGCGGGCCGGCGGTCGCGGCGCGTGGCCCCGGGGGCGGGTCAGCCGTTCTCGACGCGTGACTCGCGCGCGCAGAGCGCCGCGAGAACGACAGCGACCGCCGCCGCGACCGACCACGTCCGCGTCAGACCCAGGAGCCGCGCCCGGGGCCGGCTCCGGCCTGCCGGTGGGCGTGGTGGGAGCCGCCGTAATGGTCGTGGTGGCGGTGGCCGCCGTAGTGGTAGTGACGGAGGCGGGCACCGTAGCGGTGGTGTCGGTGGCCGACGAGGCACCAGCCGAGAATGGCCCACAGGATCCACACCGTGAACAGGCTGGTGAGCACGAAGATCGCCGCCATCATCATCGGCAGCGCGATCGCCAACCCGATCGCGACGCGCGCAACGGGGTGACTGGGAACTGTGGGTAGCCGACGCGCGGGCCGCGTTCCCGGCAGGTCGGCGACGAGCGCCTCGAGCTCCGCGTAGGTGCGCGCAGCGAGCGCCGCACCCAGGCGTTCATCGAGCTCATCGGTGGCGATCCGACCCTCCGTGGCAGCGGTGCGAAGCTGCTCAGCGACCTGGTCTCGATCTGCGTCTGATGCCCTGAGATGCCCGATCCCGCTCACAAAGCGAAAGCTTAGCGCTGGGGGGAGGTTGGCGGGCGCGAGGGGCTCCCCCCGCCCGCCCGCTTGAGCCGGAGGGTGCGGGGGCGGGGCTGGTTCGTGGGATCTCCGTGGGGTGTTTGGTCGGGTTGGTGGCGGGCGTGGTGGATTCCATGCATGAGAAGGAATGTTAAGAGTGTGTAGGTTGTTACGTTTGATACTTGACCATTAACCGGGCGGACATCAATCTTCACCAAGGCGGGCTGCACCACCTTGAAGGTGGACCAGTAGAGGGGGCGGAGCGGGTGCTCGCCGCAGGTCAGGCCCGGGGCCCAGCCTGCGGCGAGTCCTACCTCCCGGCAAGCGGCGGATCCATGCTCGCGTTCGGTGCCGAGCTCCGGGGTTGCGCCCGGTTGGCTCGACCCGCGCACACCGACGGCCCAGGGCTGCCGGCGTCCACGTGCGCACGCCGACGCAGGATTGCTCCCGCCCGCCGGGCCCCTTAGAGCAGGACGCGCCGGCGAAAGTTGCGCAACCCGAGCGTGAGGAAGAACGCGCAGAACCCGATCAGCACCGGGTAGATGATGTACAGGTGCATGTGTGAGATGCCCTGGGTCAGCCCGGCGCGCATGCCCTCGGCAACGTAGATCAACGGGTTCACCAGGACGAGGATCTGAAGCCAGTGAAAGCCGTCGACCTGGACGGGCGCGAGCCGGGTCCATTGGTAGTAGGTGCCACCGAGGAATACGAGGGGCAAGACGACGAAGCCAAACATCAGGCCGATGTTGCGGGGTTCGAACGTGGTGCCGAGCAGGAGCCCGAGTGACGTCATCGCGACGCACGACAGCGGGATCAGCGTCACGACGATCAGCCAGTGGACGTGCAGGTGCGCGTGGACGCCGGGGGCGTGGACGACGGCGGCGATCGGGAACACGATCACCGCCGCGATCATTCCCTGCACGGCACCCGAGAGCACTTTCGAGACGGCGACCAGCCAGATCGGGCACGGAGCCTGGACTCGGTCCTCGATCTCGCGCGTGTAACCGAATTCGGTCGACAGCTGCATCGCGACGGCCTGGATGCCCTGGAACATGATCGAGATCCCGACGACGCCCGGGACGAGCACGGTGGCGAAGTCCGACTCGGAAGCCGTGCCGTGCCCGGCGCCGACGCCCTGACCGATCTTGGGGAACACGTACAGGAACACGAACACGAGCAGGAACGGCTGGACCAGGGTGCGCACGACGAACTCACCGAAGTTCTTCTTCAACACGACGAGGTCGCGTAGGATCAGCGCTCGGAGCGCGGTGCGGCTTGCCTGCAGCGTCGAGCGGGTGGGCTCGAGCGCGATCGACGTCGATGCCGGGGCCGTGTCCGTGGCGATGTCCGTGGCCGTCATTCGCGGAGCTCCTTGCCGGTGAGGTTGATGAAGACGGTCTCGAGCGTCGGCTCGGCGACGGAGAGGTCGACGAGCTCGAAGCCGCCGTGCTCGGCGGCGGTGACGACGCGCGGCACGATTCGCTCGGAGCCCTGGATGTGCAGCTCGGCACCACCGTCGATGAGCCGCGTGCGGGTGACGCCGGTGACCTCGGCGGCGAGATAGTCGGCGAGCTTGGCGGGATCTCCGTCGGCCTTGACGGTGACGATGGTGTCGGCCGAGACCAAGCGCTTGAGCTCGGCCGGAGTGTCGAGCGCGAGAACCTTTCCGTGGTCCATGATGGCCACGCGGTCGCAGAGCTGGTCGGCCTCCTCCATGTAGTGCGTGGTGAGGAGGATGGTCTGTCCGGCGCCGTGCAGTTGCCCAAGGATCTCCCACAGCGCCAGCCGGCTCTGGGGGTCGAGGCCCGCCGTGGGCTCGTCCATGAACAGCACGGCCGGCCGGTGGAAGATCGCCCGCGCGACCATCAGGCGCTGAGCCATCCCGCCCGACAACGCGAACACCGACGCCTTCGCCCACTTGGTGAGGTGGAACTGCTCGAGCAGCTGATCGGCGATCCGTCGCGACTCCACCGCGGCGATCCCGAACAGGCGGCCGTGAAAATAGAGGTTCTCCCACACGGTGAGCTGGCGGTCCAGCGTGTTCGACTGCGAGACGACGCCGATCAGCTGCTTGGCGAGGGCGGGATGGGCGACAACATCGACGCTGCCCACGTGGGCGCTTCCCGAGGTCGGGATGACCCGCGTGGTGAGCATCCCCGCAGTGGTGGTCTTGCCGGCCCCGTTCGGGCCGAGCAGTCCGAAGATCTCGCCGGCCTCGACGCTCAGGTCGAGGTGATCGACCGCGGCGAAGTCCGCCCCCGAATAGACCTTGGTCAACTCGACGGTGCGGATGATGGCCGGCGCCCCGTCGATCGGGGTGGCGCGGCGCGCGTGCTCGGTGGTCGCCATGATCGCAGACCAATGATCCACCATCGGCCGTTCGGGCTCGCGATGACGAGACAATCACCGTGCTTCTCGTTGTCGCTTGGGACAATCGCCGCGTGGATCTCGGCCTCGCGGTCATCATCTGACCCGGCCGCGAACGCGCATAGACTCCCGGTTCGATGCCGATCAAGACCGAGGCCATCGGCAAGACCTACCCTCCTCTCGTCTACGCGGTCGGGCGCGAGAAGATCCGGGAGTTTGCTGCCGCGGTGGGAGAGACGAACTCACTCCACCTCGACGTCGAGGCCGCTCGCGCCGCCGGCTACGACGACGTGGTCGCGCCCCCGATGTTCGCCGTCGTGTACGCGGGACCGTCGCTCACGCCGGCGCTGTTCGATCCCGAGGTGGGGATCGTCTTCGCGATGATGGTCCACGGTCGCCAGGAGTTCGTCTGGGGTCGATTGGTGCTTGCCGGCGATGAGATCACCACCACGACCACCGTCAAGGACATCGCGTCGCGGGGTGGCTTGGGCTTCTACGTGTTCGAGACGACATCGAAGGATCGGGGCGGGGACGTCGTCTGCACCGGGATCTGGACCCATATCGTCAGGGGGGCGGAGTGAGCCTGGCGCCAGGCGATCGTATCGAGCTCGTGGTCAACCCTGACCGTTACGTCACCGTGCGCTATGCGGGCGCCTCAGGGGACTTCAATCCGATCCACATCGACGAGGAGTTCGCCAAGGAGGTGGGCCTGCCCGGGCGCATCCTGCACGGCCTCTGGATGATGGCTCAGGTGGCGCGCGCTCACACCGAGGCAGCGGGCGGACCCGAGCGACTGAGGCGACTCTCGGTCCAGTTCCGGGGCATGGCCGCGATCGAGGAGGAGATCACGATCACGGGCACCGTGCGCGAGGTCTCAGGCGGCATCGCGCTGGTCAACTCCAGTGCAGAGCAGTCTGGGAGCCGGATCATCCGCAACGCCGAGGCGGAGCTCACGGTCGACTGAGGGCGGGCGCCGAGCCACGCGGGTCACCGGCCGCGGGGGGCAGGCGCTGCGGCGCGAGCGGCGCCGCGAGGGAACTCTCGCGCCCGACCTACAATCTGCTTCCAGTGCTATCAGATCGGCAGGAGCTCGTATTGCGGATGGTCGTCGAGGACTACCTCGAGGCCGGTGTACCCGTCGCTTCGAAGGCGCTCGCGGCCGGGGTCGAATGGGGCCCGTCGACGATTCGGCACGAGCTCGCGAGCCTCGAGGACCTGGGTCTGCTCGCGCATCCGCACACCTCGGCAGGCCGTGTGCCCACGCAGGCCGGGTACCGGTACTTCGTCGACAAGCTCGTACCCACCGAGGTCGCCGGTCCGCCGCTGTCGCTGACGCTCGTTCGTCGTGAGATCGACGAGGCGATGCGGGTCACGACCGAAACGCTCGCGCAGGTGAACAACCTGCTCGCGATCGTCAGCGCGCCGCCGATCGAGACGTCGACGATCCGCCACATCGAGGTCCTCGTTCTGCAGCCGCAAGTGGTGATGGTCGTCGTCATCACCTCGACCGGTGGTGTGAGCAAGCGCCTGTTCACGTTTGCGCGCCCCGTCGACGTCGGCCTGGCCGACTGGGCGGCGAGCTACCTGAACGAGCGCTTGGTCGGCCTCGGGCTCGGAGCGCGCATCCTCCATCAGCGCCTGCACGATCCGTCGCTCAGCGCCACCGAGGCGGCATTCCTTGACGCGCTCGCCGGCGCATTCACAGACCTCGAAGAAGCTCCGCAGGAGACGCTCTACGTCGAGGGCGCCGCGCGGCTCGTGCGAGGCGAGCGGTTCAGCGACGTCTCGCAACTCAACGAGGTGATGGACATGCTCGAGCGCCGCGTGTCGCTGCTCGGCGTCTTACGCCAAGCGCTCGCGGAGCGCGACGTGCTCGTGCGGATCGGGAACGAGAACGAGTCGCCGGCATGGCATTCGCTGGCGCTGGTCGCCGCCAGCTACGGCCTGCCGCAGCGCAGGCTCGGGACCGTCTCCGTGATCGGGCCGCTGCGGATGGACTACGGGCGCGCGATCCGCTCGGTGCGAGATGCCGCGACCCAGCTCTCGCGGTTCGTCGTCGAGATCTACGACGAGCGCTAGCAGCGATGCCCCGCGATTACTACGAGGTGCTCGGCGTCGCCCGCGCAGCCGACGAGGGGGAGATCAAGAAGGCGTTCCGACGCCTTGCGCGCGAGCTCCATCCCGACGTCAACAGCCACGATCCCGACGCCGAGGAGAAGTTCAAGGAGGCGGCGGGGGCCTACGAGGTGCTCGCCGACTCCGAGCGGCGCGCGATCTACGACCGCTACGGGCATGACGGATTGCGGAGCGGAGGCTACGCGCCGAACTTCGACGGCTTCGGATCGGTCGCCGACATCTTCGACGCGTTCTTCGGCGGGGGCTCCCCGATTGGCGGTTTCGGGGGCGGGGGCGGACGTGCGGCCGGCCCCGAGCAGGGAGGCGATGCCGCCGTGGCGGCCGAGATCGACCTATCCCAGGCGGTCACGGGTGCCGCGGTCGAGGTGTCATACGAGACGATCGTGCGCTGCGAGCACTGCAAGGGCAACGGCGCCGAGCCCGGCACCCCGATCGAGACCTGCAAGAGATGCGGCGGCAGCGGCCAACTCCGCGCGGTGACCCGCACCCCGTTCGGGCAGGTCGTCCGCGCGGCAGCGTGCGACACGTGTCACGGCGATGGCCGCGTCGCCACCGATCCCTGTCACATCTGTCGCGGCCGGGGACGTAGCGTCAAGCTCACGAAGCTCACCGTCGAGGTCCCGGCGGGAATCGCCGACGGCCAGCGGATCCGGCTCGTGGGTCGTGGTCATGCCGGTGAGCGGGGCGGTCCGATGGGCGACCTCTACGTGCTCGTGCGCATCCGCGAGGACAGTCGCTTCGTGCGCGACGGCGACGACCTCGTCACCGCCGTCGACATGTCGGCACCGCTGGCGGCGCTGGGCGCGACGGTGCACGTGCCGACGGTCGAGGGATCCGTCGAGCTCGAGGTTCCCGCCGGCACCCAGCCGCACGAGATCCTGATCGTCAAGGGCGCGGGCATGCCTACGCTGCGCGGTCGTCACCGCGGCGACCTACGCGTGGTGATCAACGTCGTCGTTCCGCGCCGGCTCAGGCGCGAGCAGCGCGAGCTGCTCCAGCGGCTCGCCGACACGATGACGGACGAGAACCTGCGAACCGACGAGGGCGTGTTCGGAAAGCTCAAGCGGGCGTTCGGCGCGTAGTCGAGACGCCGTGCTGCGCCTGGCGATCAGGGTGCGACGAGCCGACGCGGAGCTGGTCCTGGCGGAGCTCCTCGAGCTGGTGCCGAGCGGGGTCGAGGAGGTCGCGCTCGGCGACTCGGTCGAATACGCCGTGTACGGCGCTCCGGGCGAGCTCCCGGCGCTGCCGGCCCTGCGGGCGGCGGTCGGCGCCGCGATCGTCGAGGTGAGCACGCGGGAGATCCCCGACGACTGGGCCGAGCGGTGGCGGGAGTTCCACCGGCCGCTGGTGCTCGACGGCGCGATCACCGTCCGGCCTCCTTGGGAGCCGCCGGGAACGACACCGATCGACGTCGTCATCGACCCTGGCCAGGCGTTCGGCACCGGCGCGCACGCAACCACCCGGCTGTGTCTCGAGCTGCTGCTGGAGCTCGAGCCGCTTGCCGCGGGCCCGTTGCTCGACCTGGGGTGCGGCTCGGGAGTGCTCGGTATCGTTGCCGCCCGGCTCGGGTGGACGCCCGTGGTGGCGGTCGACTACGACCCGGCGAGCGTGCAAGCCACCGGCGCGAACGCGGAAGCGAACGGCGTCAGGCTCGACGTGCTCCAGCTCGACCTTCGGATCGATCCCCTTCCCGACACGCCGACCGTCGTCGCCAACCTGCTGTCGCCGCTGCTGATCACGTGGGCGTCGCGAATCGGCCCGGTCCCGCCCCGGCGGGTGATCGCAAGCGGGATCCTGCTCGGCGAGGTCGACGCCGTCGGGCGGGCGTTCGCCATCGCCGGCCTGGATGTCGTGGCCCGGCGCGTACGCGGTGAGTGGGCCGCCGTGCTGCTCGACCAGGCCCCGCGCGCGCGGTGATTGCGGCCGTCGCAACCGCATGGCCAACGCCCTTGGTCGAATCCTGGACACCTGGATGATGCCCCCCCGGTGGCGATCGATCATGCTCCACGCAGACGATGTGATCCGGGTCCTCTAAGGAGGTGAGACCTGCTGAATCCGCTCGCGATCGGCGTTACCCTCGGTGGCTTGCTCCTCGATCTGGTGGCGCCACGGCCCAAGCCCCGGGCTGGTCTGGCGTACGAAACCCTCCGTTCGTCGCCGGCTGTCCCGAGGACACCGTGGCGCGGCCCCATGCTCGTGGGGGACGAGGGGGCGCCGCTCGCGAGCGGCCCCTCTCGCCCGGCCCGCCTCGGGTCGCGCTGAAGGGTACTGGGGCGACGCGCACGGCTACCCTGGGTGGCCGTGCGCTTCGCTGTGAAGTTTCTCGGCTGCAAGGTCTCCCAGGCAGACGCGATGATCGCCCGTCGGGCGCTGCTCGAGGCCGGACACGAGGAGGCGAGCGAGGATGACGCCGATCTGCATGTGATCAACACCTGCTGCATCACGAGCGCGGCGGAGGCGAAATCTCGCCAATCGGTCCGGCGCTCGCTGCAGCACAGCCCCCGCGAGGTGTACGTGTCCGGCTGCGCGGTCAACCTGCGCGCTCGCTCCTTCGCCGAGATCGATCCGCGGGTCAAGCCCTTCGTCGGGGTCGCGGACGACGTCGCGACGGCGATGGCGGGTGCGCTCGGAGCCTGCGCCGACCTCGAGCACGACATCCTCGCGCGCCAGAGGTCCGACACGACTGATGCCCGCACGCGCGGCTTCCTCAAGGTCCAGGACGGCTGCGACTGCCGCTGCGCCTACTGCATCATTCCCACCGTGCGCGGCGCCGCTCGGTCTCGTCCGGCGAGCGCGGTGCTGGCCGAGGCGCGCCGACGCGTCGCGAACGGCCAGCCGGAGCTCGTGATGACCGGGATCAGCGTCGGGGACTACCGTGACCCTGAGGGCGGGCTCGAGCTCGGCGGGCTAATGGTCGAGGTGGCACGCGTCCCCGGCGTGCAGCGCGTGCGGCTGTCGAGCGTCGAGGTGATCCACGTCAAAGACTCGCTGCTCGAGGCGCTGGCCGGCGAGCCGAAGGTGTGCCCGCACCTCCACGTGCCCCTGCAGTCGGGCGACGACGACGTGCTGAAGTCGATGGGCCGCCACTACACGGCGGAGGACTATCTGCGGATGATCGTCGCGCTCCGCTCGGCGGTGCCGCACGTGAACGTCACCACCGACGTGATCGTGGGCTTCCCGACCGAGGATGGCGCGGCGTTCGAGCGCACGCTGGACACGATCGACGAAGCCGGTATCAGCCGCGTTCACGTGTTCCCCTACTCCCCGAGGCCAGGGACCGCAGCCGAGGCGCTGGGCGACCGGGTGGCGCCGGAAGAGAAGAAGCGCCGCTCGCGCGAGCTCCGCGGTCGCTCGGAGGTCCGTTCGCGCCAGCACCGCACGGCCAAGCTCGGGCGCGTCGAGCGCGTGCTCGCGGATAAGCTCGCGGACACCCAGGTGTCGGGCTACAGCACCGACTACACCCGCTGCTACCTGCCTCCCGGGGCGGCGGCCCGCGGCGAGCTCGTGGACGTCGTCTGCGAGGAGCTGCATGCGGATGGGATCCGGTGTCGCCCGGCAGGCCGCGAGCTCTGAACCCCCCGTCCTGCCCGACCGACGGAAGACCCGACAGACATGTCGTGGGGGCGGCGTATCCTTGAGTACGGCGATGACGGTGATCGATCAGGTTCGTACGGATATCACGAGCGCGATGAAGGCCCGCGAGAAGGAACGGGTCGGCGCGCTGCGGATGGTGCTGTCCGAGCTCCAGAAGGCGGCCAAGGACGGAAGCTCGGACGAGATCGCCGTCTTGCGCCGCGAACGTAAGCGCCGACTCGAAGCGGCCGAGCAGTTCCGCCACGGCGGCCGGCCGGAGCTCGCCGAGCAGGAGGAGTCCGAGGCGGAGCTGATCGACGGCTACCTGCCGGCCGAGCTGCCCGACGCAGAGCTCGACGTGCTGGTGAGCGCTGCAATCGAGGAGACGGGAGCGACCGAGCCCAAGGACATGGGTCAGGTGATGAAGGCGGTGATGGCCAAGGTCGACGGCCGCGCGGACGGCAAGCGCGTCTCCGGACGCGTGCGGGAGGTGTTGAGGGGCTCGCGTGCGTAGCAGAATCGAGCTCGACAACGCAATCGCAGCAGAGCTCGCCGGCAGCGAGGATGCTGTTCTTCGCGCACTCGAGGGACACCTCGAATGCGCGGTGTACCTGCGCGGGAACGTGCTCACCCTCGAAGGGGATGACACCGCCGTGGAGGCTGGCGCCGCGGTCATCCGCGAGCTGTCGGATCTGATCGCCCAGGGACACGAGATTGCGCCGGGGACGATCGAGGCGGTCACGCAGGCGCTCGATCAGCACGAGTCGCCCGCGAACATCCTCGAGGATGTGGTGTGGCGACACCGGGCAACCAAGGTGGCGCCGAAGACGGTCAACCAGAAGCGCTACGTCGACTCGATCAGGCACAACACGATCACCTTCGGGATCGGCCCGGCAGGCACGGGCAAGACCTTCCTCGCCGTGGCGCTCGCCGCCGCTGCGCTCAGCCGGCGAGAGGTCAACCGGATCATCCTCACGCGTCCCGCGGTCGAGGCCGGCGAGCGCCTCGGCTTCCTGCCCGGAGATCTGATGGCGAAGGTCGATCCTTACCTGCGCCCGCTGTTCGACGCTCTGCACGACATGCTCGAGCCCGAGCGGGTCTCCCAGCACCTCGAGCGCGGCGTGATCGAGGTGGCGCCGCTGGCGTTCATGCGCGGGCGCGCCCAGCCGCTCTCCTGCGGGGTCCTGACTCCATCCGGGTTCCGCCCGATCGGGACCCTGCGCGTCGGCGATCTGGTGATCGGGTGTAACGGTCACCCGACGCCGGTGATCGGTGTCTACCCGCAAGGTCGCAAGGCCGTCTTCCGGTTGCGCACTCAGGACGGCGCCTCGACTCTCTGCTGCTCTGAGCATCTGTGGCACGTCTCCACGCCCGAGGACCTTCGCCGGGGGAAGCCCGGACGTGTCCTTGAGACGCGGCAGATGATGGGTCGCCTACGCCGGATGCGCCAGCGCCGGTTTGCCCTACCCATCCTCTCGGCACCGGCTGAGTTTCCGGCGCGGGATGTTCCCATCGACCCCTACGCGCTCGGCCTCCTGCTGGGTGACGGATGCCTTACCACCACGACGACACCCACCTTCGCCACCGCCGATCCCGAACTGGCGAGCGCCCTCGAGTCCTCGCTCGACGGGATCGAACTTCGGCGCAAGGGCGGCGTCGATTACGTGCTCCGTCACGTGGAGGGACATCGCGGCGGGGTAATCGTCGCCAATCCGGTGACCACCGGGCTCCGTGAGCTGGGGCTCGCCGGGACCAGGTCGCACACGAAGTTCGTGCCCGAGGTGTACCTCCACAACTCGGCCGCGGTCCGGGTCGCGCTGCTTCAGGGGCTCCTGGACAGCGACGGCGGGCCCGTCTCACAGAAAGGCCGGACCTGCCGGATCCAATACACGACCTGCTCAGAGCGGCTGCGCGACCATGTCGCCTACCTCGTCCGCTCGCTCGGTGGCATCGCCTATGCGCGGCGGCGGGTAGCTCTCGGGCGAGCTCCCGGACTGGCCGGCGGCCGACCGGTTCACCACCGGCACGATGCCTTCGTGATGGATCTTTGCCTCCCGGTGGGTCTCGAGCCGTTCCGACTCAGGCGCAAGCAGGATCTGTACAACCGCTCCGGGGGCGGACGGCCGATGCGCTTTGTCGACGCGATCGAGCCGGTCGGAGAGATGGAGACGGTGTGCATCCAGGTCGCGGCAGCCGATTCGCTCTACGTCACCGACGACTATCTGGTCACCCATAACACGCTCAACGACAGCTTCATCATCCTCGACGAGGCGCAGAACACGAGCCCCGAGCAGATGAAGATGTTCCTGACCCGGCTCGGCTTCAACTCGCGGGTAGTGGTGACCGGCGATATCACGCAGATCGACCTGCCCCGCGAGCAGGACTCGGGGCTGGTGGTGATCAGCGAGATCCTCGAGGACGTCGAGGGGATCGAGTTCGTCCGCTTCGGCGAGGAGGACGTGGTCCGGCACAAGCTGGTGCGCCGGATCGTCGCCGCGTACAACGAACACGCGCAACGCTCCGCGCCTGAGCTCAGGCCTCGCAAGCGGGCGTGACGCTCGAGATCGAGGTCATCGGCGTCGCCTCCGGACGCCACGACGGCCTCACCGCACACGAGGTCGAGCAGCTGTGCGCGCTGGCGCTCGCCTCAGCCGGAATCGAGGAGGGGCACGTGGCCGTCGAGCTCGTCGACGAGTCGCGCATCCGCGAGCTCAACTGCCGGCACCGCGGCTCGGACCAACCGACCGACGTGCTCTCTTTCCCGGTCGATGAGGACGGCGCCGCCGCGGGCCCGCGCGAGCTCGGCGACGTCATCATCTGTCCGCCGCAGGCCTCCGACGTTCGCGAGGCGGTCGTTCACGGGGTGCTGCATCTGACCGGGATGGACCACGAGACCGACGGCGGCGAGATGCTTGCGTTGCAGGCGGAGCTGATCAGGTGGATCAGGTGACGGCGAAGCCCGAGCCGTCGGGAGTGGCCGGCCGGACCGGACCGAGGACCACCCGCTCTGGCTTCATCGCGCTCGCCGGCCGTCCGAACGTCGGCAAGTCGACGCTCACGAACGCGATCGTCGGCGCCAAGGTCGCGATCGTCTCAGATAAGCCGCAGACGACCCGCCGCGCGATCCGGGGCGTCGCGACGGCCGAGGACTGGCAGCTCGTGCTCATCGACCTCCCCGGCGTCCAGCGTCCGCGCGACGCGCTTACCGGGCGGATGCAGCGTCGCGTCGAGCGCGAGCTCGAGGACGCCGACGGCTGCCTGCTCGTCGTCAACGTCGAGCAGGGGATCGGGCCCGGGGATCGCTTCATCGCGAATCTCCTCCGGGGAGCATCGGTGCCGGTGGTGGTCGCCGTGAACAAGATCGACCGCTGCGACCGTGCAACGACAGCGGCAGCGCTGCAGGCCGTCGCCGACCTCGAGGTCGGCGAGGAGATCTTCCCTGTGTCGGCGCGGACCGGCGCGGGCGTGGGCCCGCTCGTGGAGCGGCTCGTGTCGATGTTGCCGGAAAGTCCTTTCTTCTTCTCGCCGGGTCAGCTCTCGGACGTGCCCGAGTCGGTCTGGCTGGCGGAGCTGGTGCGCGAGCAAGTGCTGTCGCGCGTACGCGCGGAGGTGCCCCACGCCGTCGAGGTCGAGGTCGAGGCGATCGAGCAGCGGCGCGAGGACCTGATCGCCGTCGTGGCGATCGTCCTGGTCGAGACGGAGTCCCAGAAGGGGATCCTGATCGGGGCGGGGGGGAGAATGGTGAAGGCGATCGGGACGGCCGCCCGCAGGGCGCTCGAGCACGAGCTCGGCTCGCGGGTGCATCTCGAGCTGTCGGTGCGCGTACGACGCCACTGGCGAGCTGACGAGCGCCTGCTCGACAGGCTGGGGATCGAATGAGACACATGCCGAGTTGCGCGGACCAAGCCAAAGGTTGGGTATAAGGCTTTCGTCGGTTGGCGCCGATACCGACTCCGAGGCAGCGGGAGCCAAGACATCCCGAGACTGAGGAGACGGAGCGTGAGAAGGCGAGAGGCAGGTCCCGTGCTTGTTGTTGCGGCGCTCGTCATCCTCGCTCTACTCGCGGTCTTCGCGACCGAGCTGTCGAGCACCCAGGCGAAATCCAAGCGCGACCTGGAGGCCCGCGTGCACGAGCGCGCCGTGCTCGCCGCGGCACTGATCGACAGCCTGTTCCAGTCAGTGCAGCAGGCGACCCCGCAGGACGGGCGCACGTATGGCACGCGGACCGTCAGTGCACGCACGATGGACCGCGCCCGAGCCACGGACGCCTACGTGGTGCTGCTCGACGGGGGCGCACACGTGATCGCCCACTCCACCGGCTTCACGGCGCAGGCGAAAGCTGAGCTCGCGCACTCGGCCGCGCTGGCGCTGATCCGCGCCGGGCACCCATACGGGCTGGGAAATTTGATCCCATACGGGAAGGGGGGAGCGATCGAGTTCGCTGTCGCCTTCCCGACGCGCTACGGCGCGCGGACGCTGCTCAGCGCCTTCAGACCGGGTGCGCTCAGCAGCTTCCTCACCGCGGACCTGCTCAAGATCCCGGGAGTCGCGGGTGCGCGCAACTACCTGCTCGATGGAGACGACACCGTGCTCGCCTCGACGAACCCTGCGATCCAGGTCGGTCGGGCGTTCGGCACACCGGCCCAGGTGAAGGCCTTGGGGCACTCCAACGCTGACCTGGACGGCCAGCACTACGACCAGGTCTCGCTCTCGAGCTCGACCTGGCGGATCGTGCTGGCGGCACCCAACGGCCCGCTGTTCGCGAGCATCTCGGGGCTGCGGAAATGGGTACCGTGGATGATCCTCGCGGCATTCGCGCTGTTTGGAATCGCGGCGCTCGCGCTCGGCAGGCGCCTGCTCCGAGCCGCCGATCAGGTTCACGAGGCCAATGCTCGGCTCGAGCTCGTGAACGGGTTGCTCGCGACGACAAATGAGACGCTCGAGCACCGCGCGCGCGAGCTCGCACGATCGAACGCGGAGCTCGAGCAATTCGCCTCGATCGCCTCCCACGATCTCCAGGAACCACTGCGCAAGGTTCGCACCTTCACCGAGCAGCTGACGGTGACCGAGGCAGACCGTTTGTCCGATCAGGGGCGCGATTACCTTCAGCGGGCCAACTCGGCCGCCGAGCGGATGCAGAAGCTGATCGAGGACCTGCTCAAGTACTCACGGGTGGCGACGCATGCGCGGCCGTTCGCGCCGGTCGATCTGTCGCAGGTGACCCGCGACGTGGTCGACGACCTCGAGGTGCAGATCGACCACGCCGGTGCGGTGGTCCGTATCGGCTCGCTCCCGACCATCAGCGCCGACGCGCTGCAGATGCGCCAGCTGATGCAGAACCTGATCTCCAACGCGATCAAGTTCCGCCGCGAAGGTGTCACCCCAGAGGTCTCGATCGACGCGACGGTCGCCGACGGTCAGGTGCGGCTCAGCGTTTGCGACAACGGCATCGGCTTCGATCCGCAGTACGGCCGTCGCATCTTTCGTGTGTTCGAGCGGCTCCACGGGCGCGGCGAGTACCCGGGGACGGGAATCGGGCTCGCGCTGTGCCGCAAGATCGCCGAGCGCCACGGCGGGTGTGTTGTCGCCGACGCCACACCCGGCGAGGGCGCGATGTTCACCGTGACGCTGCCGATGCGCCAGCGCGAGGAGGTCCTCGTGCCCGCCGCGGATGACGGCGACCACGTCGGCGTCGGCGCCGAGCACGAGGCGCGGGAGGTAGCACATGTCCCCGCATGAGCTGCTCGGCAGGCGCGTAACGATCCTGCTCGCCGACGACGACCAGGAGGATCGCGAATTCACGCGTGACGCTCTGCAGGATTCGAAGCTGGCAAACGCGATGAGGTTCGCGGTCGACGGCCAGGACCTGATGGACTACCTCCATCGGCAGGGGCGCTACGCGGATCCTTCGGTCGACGCGCCACGACCGGGCATCATCCTCCTCGACCTCAACATGCCCAAGAAGGACGGGCGCGAAGCGCTTGCGGAGATCAAGGCCGACGCATCGCTGCGACGCATCCCGATCGTCGTGCTGACGACCTCGAACGACGAGCAGGACGTGTTCCGCACTTACGACCTCGGGGTCAACTCGTTCATCACCAAGCCGGTCACGTTCGCGGGGCTGGTCGAGGCGATGAGCGCATGGACGCGCTACTGGTTCGAGCTCGTCGAGCTGCCCGACAACGGTTGCCGCGATGGTGTCAGCCGCTGAGCCGCTGCGCGTCCTTCTCGTCGAGGACGACGCGGACGACTACCTGATCACTCGCGACATGCTCGCCGCCCACGAGCTCGCCCGCTTCGAGGTCGAGTGGTGCGCTGAATACAGCGAGGCGCTCGCGGCGATCCGAGGCCGGCGCCACGACGTCTACCTGATCGATTACCGCCTCGGCGCGCGCACCGGCCTCGAGCTCGTGCGAGAGGGGTTCGCGACCCGCGCGCGCGCGCCGGTGATCATCCTCAGCGGGCAGAGCGACTACACGATCGACCTCGAAGCGACGGCGCTCGGGGTGACCGACTACCTCGTCAAGCAGGAGCTCGACCCGGCCGGACTGGAGCGCTCGATCAGGTATGCGATCAGCCATCAGCGGGCGCTCGACGATCTGATTCGCAGCGAGGAGCGCTACGCGCTCGCCGTGCGCGCGGCGAGCGACGGCATCTGGGATTGGGATCTGCGCCGGGATCGAATCTATTTCTCGCCGCGCTGGCACGCGATCCTCGGGCATGCTGAGCGCTCGGGCGACGAAGATCCCGCCGTCTGGTTTGACCTCGTGCACCCTGGCGACCTGGCGCGCCTGCGAGCCGCGATTGACGCGCACGTCGCCGGGCAGACCCCGCATCTGGAGTCCGAGCACCGGATGCTTCATGCGGACGGAACGTGGCGCTGGGTGCTCAGCCGCGGCCTGGCGATCCGCGGCATGGACGCTGAGGTCACCCGCATGGCGGGCTCGCTGTCGGACATCACCGAACGCCGCAGCGCCGAGATCCGACTTGAGCACGACGCGCTCCACGATGCACTCACCGGGCTTCCCAATCGGGCGCTGTTCATGGATCGCTTGGAGCACATCGTCCGGCGTATGTCGCGCGAGCCGACCAGCGCCGGTGCGGTGCTGTTCGTCGATATCGACCGCTTCAAGCGCGTCAACGACAGCCTCAGCCACGCGATCGGTGATCAGCTCCTGGTCGCGCTGGCGGGGAGAGTCGCGGGAGTGCTGCGACCTGGCGATACGGTCGCTCGGATCGGCGGCGACGAGTTCACGATCCTGCTCGACGGCGCCGTCACCGAGCAGGCAGCGCGAATCGTGGCCGAGCGGGTCCAGAACGCAGTTGGGCACGCCTTCAACCTCGACGGCCACCACCTGATCGTGACGGCGAGCATCGGGATCGCGCTCGGTTCGGCGCACGTGAGCCCACCGGACCTCTTGCGTAACGCCGATATCGCGATGTACGACGCAAAGCGCCGCGGCCGCGCCTGCTGCGCGTTATTCGACGTGAGCATGCGCCGCCGCGCGGTCGACCGCCTCGAGCGCGAGAACAATCTGCGCCAGGCCGTCAAGCGTTCGCTGATCGAGGTTCATTACCAGCCTATCGTCGATCTCGCAGCGGGCCGTATCCGGGCCTTGGAGGCGCTCGCCCGATGGCCGAGCGGATGGCCGGTGGTGGCGCCACTGGACTTCATCCCGATCGCGGAGGAGACGGGGGTGATCGGTGCGCTCGGCTTGCACGTGCTACGGGCCGCGCTCGAGTCGCTCGCGCGCTGGCGCCGTTCCGGTTTGGTGAGCGCGGACGTGCGCATGAGCGTTAATGTCTCGGCTCGCCAGCTCGAGGACCCGAACCTGCCGGCGAACGTTCGCGCAGCCCTCGCGGCGGCGGGCGTCGACGGCGACGCGCTCCGGCTCGAGCTCACCGAGAGCACGCTGATGCAGGAGCCAGAGCGGATGCGGCAGATCATCTCTGAGGTGTGCGCGACCGGTGTCGCGTTGCATCTCGACGACTTCGGCACCGGGTACTCCTCATTGTCCGAGCTTCATCAGTTCCCCGTCGACGCCCTCAAGATCGACCGCAGCTTCATCGCCTCGATCGACGGCGGGCCGCAGGGTAGCGACGTGATCGTTCGCTCGACGGTCGCGCTCGCGCACAGCCTCGGTCTGCAGGTGATCGCCGAGGGGATCGAGGATTCCACTCAGCTGGAGCGTCTGCGGACACTTGGGTGCGAGTACGGACAGGGATACCTTTTCTCGAAGCCGCTGAGCGCCGCAGAAATCGAGATGCTGTTGGTCGCTTGGTCGCCGGCGCTGGTGGCGACGCTGGGTGAGCGCATGGCGTCGGCGTAGGTGGTGTAGGCCTGAGGCGTGGCCGGCGTGCGGTGGGCTTGGCAGGTGTGGGGTGGGAGCGGGCGCGGGTGGTGCGGGCCCGGCGGTCCTAGAATCTCCCGTTCGTGGACGACGCCAAGATCGCTTTTGATGAGCGCGGCCTCGTTCCGTGCGTGCTGCAGGACTGGCGCACGGGCGAGGTGCTGACGCTCGCGTACATGAATGCCGAGGCGCTGCGCCGTACGCGCGAGACGGGCGAGATGCATTTCTTCAGTCGTTCGCGCCAGGAGCTGTGGCACAAGGGCGCGACATCCGGAAACACGATGGCGGTCAAGGCGATCCGCTATGACTGCGACGGAGACGCGCTGCTCGCTCTCGTCGAGCCGCTCGGCCCGGCCTGCCACACCGGCGAGCGCAGCTGCTTTCACCGCGGGCAGCTCGGTCCCGCCGCTCCTCACGAGGTGCTGCCCACGCTCGAGCGGACGATCGCGGCACGGGCCGCGGCCCGACCCGACGGGTCCTACACGGCAACCCTGCTCGCCGAGCCGGCACGGATCGGCGAGAAGGTGCAGGAAGAGGCCGAGGAGGTCGCGCGAGCGGCCAGGGAGGAGTCCGACGAGCGCGTCGCCGAGGAGGCCGCGGACGTCCTGTATCACCTCGCCGTGCTCCTGCGCAGCCGCGAGCTGACGCTCGCTGACCCGGAGCAGGTGCTCGATGGCCGTCGCCGGGGGTGAAGCCGCCTCCGCGGTGACGCCGTCGCTCGAGCAGGTTCGGCAGCTCGCGCGCGAGCACAACCTGATCCCGGTCCGCGAGACCTTCATCGACGACTGTCAGACGCCGGTGTCGGCGTTCCTGAAGCTGCGCGAGGACGCCCCCGCGTTCCTGCTCGAGTCAGCCGACCAGGGGCGAGTGGGGCGCTACTCATTCATCGGTTTTCGTCCTCGTAGGGTGCTGAGGTGGTCGCTCGGCGACCCCGGCGATCCGTACGCACTCGCGGCCGCCGAGCTCGACCGCTACCGGCCGGCGCCGCTCGAGGACCTGCCGCCGTTCGCCGGGGGCGCGGTCGGGGTGTTCGCGTACGACCTCGTGCGGACCGTGGAGCCGCTCGGCGAGCCAAACCCCGATCCGGTCGGTGTTCCCGATCTGGCGCTGATGCTGACCGACACGCTGGTCGTTTTCGACCACCTCAAGCACACCGTCACCGTGCTCGCCAACGTGTATCCCGACAACGACATCGATGCTTCCTACGCCGCGGCGCTCGAGACGATCGCCGAGGTGCGCTGGCGCCTGTCGGGCCCGATCCCGCGCCCGGCACGCCCGCCAGGAACGGGCCGGGCAGTGCCCGAGCTGATCCCAAACATGTCCCAGCAGCAGTTCGAGTCGATGGTGTCTCGGATCATCGAGTACATCTACGCCGGCGACGCCTACCAGGTCGTTCCCTCGCAGCGGTGGTCCGCGCGGGTCCCCGTGGAGGCGTTCTCGATTTACCGCGGGCTGCGCTTCGTGAATCCGAGCCCCTACATGTACTTTCTCGACTTCGGCGACTTCGAGGTCGCCGGCGCGAGCCCGGAGCCGCTGATCACAGTCAACGGCAGGCGCGTGATGACGCGGCCGATCGCGGGCACTCGGCCGCGGGGAGCGAGCGCGGAGGGGGACCGCCAGATGGCCGAGGAGCTGCTCGCCGATCTCAAGGAGCGGGCCGAGCACGTGATGATGGTGGACCTCGGGCGCAACGACCTCGGGCGCGTGTGCGAGTACGGCAGCGTCACGGTCGAGGACTTCATGGCGATCGAGAACTACAGCCACGTGATGCACATCGTCTCGAGCGTGACCGGAACGCTGCGCCCGGGCATCGGCGCACTCGACGCTCTGCGGTCGGTCCTGCCCGCCGGCACGCTCTCGGGCGCCCCGAAAGTGCGCGCGATGCAGATCATCGACGAGCTCGAGCCGGTCAAGCGCGGCGGCTACGGCGGCGCAATCGGGTACGTCAGCTACACCGGCGACCTCGACACCTGCATCCACATCCGCACCGTTGTGGTGAAGGACGGCATCGCACACGTCCAGGCCGGCGGCGGCACCGTCGCCGATGCTAAGCCCGAGTACGAGTACCGCGAGTCCGTGGCGAAGTCCAAGGCCGTCATGCAGGCGATCGCCGTGGCGGCGGCGCAGCCGGACTGGCCTTAGGGGGCGGGGGCGGGGGGACGGGAGTGTCCGCCGGCGGCCAGGCGCTTCCTGGGGTCTGTGGTGGGCGCGGGGTCGGGTGCTGGGTTCGGAAGCAACTGGCCGGCGGCGGACCCCCCCGCCCCCGAGCCTGGCCGGCGGTGGCGTGTGGTGGGACGGACCCGGCCGGCGCTTGGTATCCCGCCCCGTTACCGTTCTGACCCTGTTGCGAGTCCTTGTTATCGACAACTACGACAGCTTCACCTACAACCTGGTGCAATACCTTGGTGAGCTGGGCGCTGAGGTCGAGGTCGTGCGCAACGATCAAGCGTCGGTGGAGGAGCTGCTCGTGCGCGGATATGACCGGGTGATCGTCTCGCCGGGGCCGTGTACGCCGACGGAGGCCGGTATCTCGCTGGAGGCGGTACGGCGATTCCCGCAAGCGCGGATTCCGACGCTCGGGGTGTGCCTCGGACACCAGGCGCTCGTCCAGGCGTGGGGCGGCCGGGTGATCCAGCACCAGCCGGTCCACGGCAAGACCTCGGACATCGAGCACGACGGGCGCACGATCTTCCGGAGGCTGCGGACCCCGCTGACGGTCGGGCGCTACCACTCGCTCGTGGCCGACCCGCAGCTGCCCGACGTGCTCGAGCGCAGCGCCACCGGCGGTGATGTCGTGATGGCCGTTCGCCACCGCGAGCTCCCGGCCGAAGGCGTCCAGTTCCATCCCGAGTCGGTGTTGACCGAGCAAGGCCGCGAGCTGCTGGGCAACTTCATCGAGTCGAGTGGCGGATGAGCAAGCAGCTGCTGACGGGAGCGATCGACGCGCTCGCGTCGGGCAAGGACCTGAGCCTGGACGATGCGGCGGCGGTGCTCTCGGAGATCATGGCCGGCGAGGCGAGCGAGGTTCAGATCGCCGGCTTCCTGATCGCGCTGCGTACAAAAGGGGAGACCGTCGACGAGCTGGCCGGTCTCGCGCGCACGATGCGCGGCCTGGCCGCGCACGTCACCGTCGACCGAGACAATCTCCTCGACACCGCCGGCACCGGCGGCGGCCGGCAGACATTCAACGTCTCGACCACGGCCGCGCTGATCGCCGCGGGCGCCGGATGCACGGTCGCCAAGCACGGCAATCGCTCAGCGACCGGTCTGTCCGGCTCGGCGGATGTGCTCGAGGCGCTCGGGGCCCGGATCGACCTTGGTCCGGATGCCGTCGCGCGCTGCATCGAGGACGTCGGATTCGGGTTCATGTTCGCTCCGACGCACCACCAGGCCACGCGCTATGTCGTCCCCGTCCGCCGAGCGCTCGCGGTGCGGACGATCTTCAACTTCCTCGGGCCGCTGACGAATCCGGCGGGCGCGACACGACAGCTGATCGGCGTCTCGGACCCGGCGTACCTCGACACGATGGCCGGAGCGCTCGCGCGCCTCGGAGCCGAGCGCGCGCTCGTCGTGAGCAGTGCGGACGGCCTCGACGAGCTGTCGACCTCGGCGCCGACTACGGTGGTCGAGGTCGCCGGCTCGGAGCTTCGCCGCTATACCGTCTGCCCCGAGGATTTCGGGCTCGATCGTACGTCGCTCGAGGCGGTCAGCGGCGGCACCCCCGAGGATAACGCCGAGACCGCTCGCCGCATTTTCGTGGGCGAGCGCGGGGCGCCGCGCGACATCGCTGTGCTCAACGCCGGCGCGGCGATCTACGCCGGGGGTGTCGCGGACACGCTGGCGGGCGGGATCCATGCCGCCGCGGACGCGATCGACAGCGGCGCGGCAGCCGCCGCGCTCGAGCGTTTCGTCATCCGCACGCGCGAGCTGGCGCCGGCATGAACGCACTCCAGCGGATCGTTGCGATGACCCGCGAGGAGGTCGAGCGGCGGCGGCGCGAGGTGCCGCTGTCGGAGCTCGAGCGCCGCGCGGCGGGGCGGAGCCGGGAGCTCCGGCCGTTCGCCGCGGCCCTCGCCCGCCCCGGCCTGTCGGTCATCGCCGAGCACAAGCGTCACTCGCCGTCGGCCGGCGCGATCCGGGAGGGCATCCCGATCGAGCTGGTCGTCGAGGCGTATGAGCGCGGCGGAGCCGCGGCGCTCTCGATCCTCACCGAGGGCCCTCACTTCCGCGGCTCGCTCTCAGATCTGCAGTCCGCGCGCGACGTGACCAGCCTGCCGCTTCTGCGCAAGGACTTCATCGTCGACCCTTACCAGGTCACCGAGGCGCTCGCTGCTGGAGCCGACGCGATCCTCTTGATCGTTGCGGCGCTCACGGCCGCCGAGCTGTCGACGCTGCACAAATCTGCGCGCGTGAGCGGGCTCGGCGTGCTTGTCGAGGTTCACGACGCGCGCGAGCTGGACGCGGCGATCGCGATCGGGGCCGAGATCGTGGGGATCAACAACCGTGATCTCGCGACCCTGGCGGTGGACACCGCTCGTACCTTCGAGCTGCTCCCGCGCGTGCCCGCGGGCGCCACCGTCGTGGCCGAGTCCGGGTTCAGCACCCGGGCTGAGCTCGACGAGCTCGAGCGCGCCGGGGTCCAGGCCGTGCTCGTCGGGGAGGCGCTGATGCGCGCCCCAGAGATCGAATCTGCGTGCCGGATGCTGGCCGGCGGACCGGAGCTCGCGGGAGACTCGAGACCGCCATTTTAAGTCCAATTCAGCGAAGCGGCGCACACTTCGCTGGCCGCATGAAGTCCCTCCTGCGTTCACCGGTCGTGTCTGCGGCCATCGGTGGTCTTACCGTCGCCGGCGTGTTTCTCGCGCTTGGTGTGACCGGTCGCCGAACGATCAGAACGGTGATCGGGGAGGCGCCGGTCGCCGCCGAGCCCGCGTCCGAGACGGCTACCGGGCTGACGCCGAACGAGATCTACACCGACGACGCGCGCGGCGTCGTGTTCGTGCGCGCCGAGGTGATCCAGACCGTCGAGGACCCTTTCGAGCTCGTTCCCGAGCAGCAGTCGAGCATCTCAACCGGGTCGGGGTTCGTGATCGACACACGCGGAGACATCCTCACCAACTACCACCTCATCGCGGGCGCGGGCGCGGGCGGGATCTCGGTGGAGTTCGAACACGGCGTGACCGCGACGGCACGGGTCGTGGGCGAGGACGCGAACGACGACCTCGCGGTGCTTCGCGTTGACCCGCGCGGCGTTCGGCTCGTTCCCCTCCTGCTGGGCAACTCCGCCACGGCCCGGGTCGGTGATCCGACGCTCGCGATCGGCAATCCCTTCGGCCTCGACAGGACGCTGACCACGGGGATTGTGTCCGCGCTGCAGCGACAGATCACGGCGCCGAACGGCTTTGCCATTGACAACGTGATCCAGACCGACGCCCCGCTCAACCCAGGTAGCTCCGGTGGACCACTGATCGATGCGTACGGTCGGGTCATCGGGGTCAACTCACAGATCGAGACGGGCGACGACGGCGAAGGCAGCGTCGGAATCGGCTTCGCGGTTCCAATCAACACCGCCAAGGCGCTGCTCCCGCGGCTCGAGGGCGCCGCCGCGGAGTCGCCCGCGTACCTCGGCATGGCCGGCCTCACGATCAACCGCTCGCTCACCGCTATCGGTGTCCCAGCCCGTCACGGCGTGCTCGTGGATTCGGTGGATCCGGCGGGGCCCGCCGCCGAGGCCGGCCTGCGCGCCGGAAAGGTCAAGCATGTTCTCGACGGCCACCCGGTCTACCTGGGCGGCGACGTGATCGAGCGGATCGACGGCTCCCCAGCCGACACGGTCGGTGACGTGAGCAAGGTCGTCGCGTCCAAGCGACCGGGTCAGGTCATCGTCCTCTCCGTTCTCCGCGGCCGGACGCTCGAGACGATCAAGGTTGCACTCGGTAGCGGGCCGACCGCCAGCTGAAGCAACGGTCCGTCGAGGCGCGTCGCGGTTCGACCGCCGACTGAAGCGACCGTCCGAGCAGGCGCGTCGCGGTCCGACCGTACGATGTGCGTATGGCAACGCCTTTCGTCCCAAGGATCAAGTTCTGCGGCATTACTACGCTCGATGATGCCGCGCACGCGGTCGCGGTCGGCGCCTGGGCGATCGGGTTGAACTTCTGGCCGCAGTCGCGACGGCGCTGCGATCTCGACACGGCCGCGGAGATCGCCGCCGCCCTCAAGCGGCGGGTGGAAGTGGTCGGCGTGTTCGTCAATCCGACGCTCACGTATGTCGACGCAATCGCGGAGGCGGTCGGACTGACGATGATCCAGCTCCACGGCGACGAAGGTCCCGCGTTCTGCGGTGAGACGGCGCGGCGCACCGGCTGCAAGGTGATCAAGGCCGCACGCGTGCACAGCGGCGCGGACATTCAGGCGCTGGCCACCTTCCACGTCGACTACCACCTGCTCGACAGTCACGTGCCGGGGCAGCGCGGCGGCACCGGCGAGACGTTCGCGTGGGAGCTCGCCAGCGCGCGCCGGGGGCGCGTGCCGTTGATCCTGAGCGGGGGGCTCACGCCCGGGAACGTCGCCGAAGCGGTCGTGGCCGTGCGTCCATTCGCCGTCGACGTGGCGAGCGGCGTCGAGTCGCGACCTGGACGGAAGGATCCCGCCAGGGTGCAGGCATTCGCGACCGCGGTGGCCGGGTCCGCCGAGCAGGCGGGCGCGCCGGCCCCCGAGGCACCGGCCCCCGAGCTGATCGCGTGACCGCGGTCGAGCACCGCTTCGGTCCCTACGGGGGCCAGTACGTCCCCGAGACCCTGATGCCCGCGCTCGACGAGCTCGAGCGGGCATGGATCGACGCACGAGACGACCCCGGCTATCAGGCCGAGCTCGACGCCCTGCTGCACGACTACGTCGGGCGCCCGAGCCCGCTCTACCACGCCCGTCGTCTGAGCGAAGCGGCTGGTCATCCGATCTACCTCAAGCGCGAGGATCTCAACCACACGGGCGCACACAAGATCAACAATGCGCTCGGCCAGGCGCTGCTCGCCGTCCGCATGGGGAAGCGTCGAATCATCGCCGAGACCGGCGCGGGCCAGCACGGCGTCGCCAGCGCGACGGCGTGCGCCCTGCTCGGATTGGAGTGCATCGTGTACATGGGGACCGAGGACATGCGCCGCCAGAAGCCCAACGTCGAGCGGATGGAGTTGCTCGGCGCGCGCGTCGAACCCGTGGAGGCGGGCGCACGGACGCTGAAGGAGGCCGTTTCGGCTGCGATCCGCGACTGGGTCACCAACGTCGATGACACGCACTACATCATCGGCTCGTGCGTGGGCCCGGCGCCCTACCCGGCGCTCGTCCGCGACCTCCAGCGGGTGATCGGAGACGAGGCGCGAGCCCAGGTGCTGGAGCGCTGCGGCAGGCTGCCGCAGCGTGTGATCGCCTGCGTTGGCGGCGGCTCGAACGCGATCGGGACGTTCACGCCGTTCGTCGCGGACGCCGAGGTCGAGCTGATCGGCGTCGAGGCGGCGGGGGAGGGGCTCGAGAGCGGCCGTCACGGAGCGCCGCTCACGGCGGCCGGGCTGCCCGGCGTGCTGCACGGCGCGTTCTCGGCCTTGATGCAGGACGAGGAAGGTCAGATCCTCGAGGCGCACTCGATCTCGGCCGGGCTCGATTATCCCGGCAGCGGTCCGGAGCACGCGTGGCTGCGCGACTCGGGTCGGGCGCGCTACGTCGCCGTCACCGACGTTCAGGCGCTCGAAGCATTCGTGCGCACCGCGCGGCTGGAAGGGATCATCCCTGCGCTCGAGTCCGCGCACGCGATCGCCTGGACGCTCTCGAGCGCAACCAGCGAGCTTGATCTCGTCTGCCTGTCCGGCCGCGGAGACAAGGATCTCGCCGAAGCGATCGCGCATCTCGGGAGCGCTCGCGCACGATGATCGCGCCCGATCACCTCGGGCGCTCGGCGCCCGATCACCTCGGGCGCTCGGCTACCTCGGGGATCGAACGGATCGCCGAGGCGTTCGAGGCCGCACGCGCCGAGGGCCGCCGCGCGGCGTTGATGCCCTACATGATGGGCGGCTTCCCGGACCTCGAGTGCTCGCGCGAGATCGCGCTCGCCTACGCGGACGCTGGGGCCGATCTCGTCGAGCTCGGTGTCCCGTTCTCCGATCCGCTCGCGGACGGGCCCGTGATCCACGCGGCGGGCAACGTCGCGTTGCGCGCCGGGGCGCGCGTCCACGACGTGCTCGAGCTGGCGCGTGCGATCGCCGATCGCGTCCCGGTCGTGGTCATGTGCTACGCCAATCCGATCTACGCGCGCGGCCTGGAACGGTTCCTCGACATGCTCGCCGGCGGCGGCGCGAGCGGACTGATCGTGCCCGACCTACCGCTCGAGGAGGCGCCCGCGGTGCTCGAGGCCTGCGATCGGCGCGGGCTCGCGCTCGTCCCGCTCGTCGCGCCGACGACACCCGAGGCGCGTCTCGCGCGGATCGGTGAGCGCGCCCGGGGCTTCCTCTACACGGTTGCGCTGACCGGGACGACGGGCGAGCGCGCCGGTCTCGCCGAAGGTCTGGACGTAGTGATCGCCAGGGCGAAGGCGCTCACCGAGGTCCCGGTCGCGGTCGGATTCGGGATCGCGACGCCGGAGCAGGCGGCGGCCGCCGCGCGGGCCGGCGCCGACGGCGTCATCGTCGGATCGAGGCTCGTGCGTGCCGCGGGGGAGGCTTCGGATCCGGCGGCCGCGGTGCGAGACCTCGTGCTCGCCCTCGGCCGCGCGCTTCGTTAGCATCCGGACCTCACATGGTTCTCCTCTTCACCACGGTCGCCGGGCTCTGCCTGTGGATCGTCCTCTGGGCGATGGGGATCAAGGGCGTCGACGGCATCTCGATCGTCCTCGTCCTGGTCGGGCTCTCCGTCGGCATCCAGCACCTGCTGCCGTACCTGCCAGGCCGCCGCGAGTAGCACGGTCCGGCGCTGCCATGCGAATAGGTAACCGGGTACTGACCGGGGCTGCTTGTGTAGCGCTCGTAGGCGCCCTCTCGGCGTGCGGGACGACGACGGCCACGACCACGACGATCGCCGGCACGACGCTGACGATTTACTCGAGCCTGCCCCTCCAGGGTCCCGAGAGCGCGGAGGCGACGAGCGTGCTCGACGCGGAGCGGCTCGCGCTCGCGCAGGCGGGCACCAAGATCGGCCGCGACACGATCGATTTCGTCTCGCTCAACGACGCGAACACCGCGGGCTGGAGCCCGAAGCTGATCGCGGCCAACTCGCGCACCGTGATCAAGCGCAAGAACGCTGTCGCCTACATCGGCGAGATCGATCCGAATGCCTCCGCCCAGTCGATCCCGATCACGAACGCGGACGACCTGCTGCAAGTCAGCCCCTACGACACGGCGATCGGCCTGACCCAAGCGAGCAAGGCGGTGCCACAGTCGCCCGACTTCTACTACCAATCGCGCAGCTCCTATGGACGAACTTTCGGCCGGGTCGTGCCATCCGACGCGTCCCAGGCGAAGGCCCAGCTCAAGGAGATGAGCAGCCTCGGGGTGAAGAAGCTGTTCATCGTGCAGGACGGCAAGCCGTACGGGGATGCGATCGCGCTCGCCGTCGAGCACGACGCGTCCGGATATGGGATCACCGCGTCCGCGCCCGTGCGATCGAGTGCCGGCCTAGCCCAGAAGATCGCAGCGTCTGGGGCGGACGCGCTGTTCTACGGCGGCGTCGCGAGCCCCCCCGCCGCCGCCGACCAGCTCTTCAATGGGGCGGTCGCAGCCGACCCCCAGCTCAAGCTATTCGGCCCTGGCGGCCTCTACAGCGGCCCGTTCGCCGCTCAGCTCTCCCCGGGCGCGCAGCGTGCCACCTACCTGAGCGAGCCAGGGTTCACGCCCCACGATCTCCCGGCCGCCGGGCGGGCGTTCGTCACGGCCTTCAAGGCCGCCTACCATCAGACGCCGTGGACGCAGGCGATCTTCGGGTACGCGGCGATGCAGGCAGTGCTCGCCGCGCTGCACGGGGCCGCGTCCCCCAACATCCGCTCAGAAGACGTCGCTGCGTTCTTTGAGACCACGCCGCGCACGTCCGCGGGCTCGGCGCTCGGCCCCTACGCGATCGACAAGGACGGCGACACGTCGCTGGCGCCGTATATCTTCAGCCGGGTCAAGGCCGGCAAGCTCGTCGCCTTCAAGGGCTGATCGTGCCCTGAGGGCCGCGGAGCGTTCGCGCTCTGTGAGGCCCGCGTTGGGTTCCCCTGGTCGTGCCGCCGGTCCGGCTCCCTGTGGCCGAACCGGTCCATAGGATGCGTCGGTGGCTACGTTCGCGGCGGAGGGAGAATTGCGCGTGCGCCTGACCATCCTCGTGGTCACCGCGCTGGTGATGGCGGCGGCCCTCGCCGGCTGCGGCGGGGGTACGGCAGCGAGCGGCCGGATCTCGGGCCGCAGGCTGACGATCTACGCGAGCCTTCCCGAGCAGGGCCAGTGGAGCTCGGAGGCGCTCGCCGTCAAGCAGGGCGCGGAGCTCGCGCTGGCGCAGGTGCGCGGCACGATCGGCGAGTACAGAATCACCTACGTCGTGCTCGACGACTCGACGGCGAAGGGCGGAACGTGGGTGCCGGGCTTGATCGCAAACAACGCCCACCAGGCGACGGCGGACAAGACCACGATCGGCTACCTCGGCGAGTTCAACCCCAACGCCAGTGCGATCTCGATCCCGGTCCTGAACCGCGCGGGGATCCCACAGATCAGCCCTGCCGACGGCGCCGCGGGCCTCACGAAGGCGACCGTGGGAGCCTTCCCCGGCGAGCCCGAGAAGTACTACCCGACCGGCAGACGCACCTTCGCGCGGGTCGTGCCCAGCGACAGCCTCGAGGCAGTCGCGCAGGTCCGTCTGCAGCAGAGCCTCGGCTGCGTGAAGACATATGTGCTCGTCGATGGGGCCGTCGATGTCTACGGACAGGATCTGGCCAACATCTTCCAGCACGACGCCGCCGTCGCGGGGCTGAAGATCGCCGGCGTGCAGAGCTACGACACGACAGCGACCTCGTACACCTCGCTGACCACGAGCGTGGCCGACACCGGGGCGGACTGCGTGTTCCTCAGCGCGATCGCCGAGAGCAACGCCGCCGCGCTGACCACGGCGCTCGGGGCCGCGCTGCCACAGGCGAGGATCTTCGCCTCCGACGGCGTGGCCGACGACGCATATCTCGACCCCGCGGGAGGTGGCATTCCGCTCAGCCTCGACCACCGCGTCTACCTCACGATGGCGCCGCTCGCCCAGAGCGCATATCCGCCGGCCGCCCGGGCGTTCTTCGCCGCATACGAGAAGGACTACGGGACCGTCGAGCCCTACGCGATCTACGGCTACGAGGCGATGAGCCTGATGCTCGACGCGATCGATCGCGCCACCCACCACGGCCGGCGCGTCGCCGATCGCGCCGCGGTCCTGGCGGCGATCTTCGCCACCCGTGACCGCCACAGCGTGCTCGGCACCTACAGCGTCGAACCCAACGGGGATACCACGCTCCGCGAGTATGGCGCGTACCGGGTCGCCAGGGGTCGCCTGATTTTCATTCGGGCGTTCGCGGGTTAATTTCGGGTTAGGACCCGTCGGGCGCTGGCGGCCGTCGTGCGGCCAGTTTAAGCTGTTACCAGCCGGTAACGGGAGGGTTACTGAGGCGCTAGTCCACTAATCGAAAGAAGGGTGGTCGAGTTGGTCGCACGAAAGACAGCCGGGATCTTTCTCGTCGGTGCGCTGATCGCGCTTGCCGGTTGCGGAAGCAGCAGCAAGAGCACCAGCACGAGCAGTAAGTCGTCGTCGAGCTCGAAGACGATCGACATCTACTCGAGCCTGCCATTGCAGGGCTCGTCGAACGCGCAGACCATCCCGATGGTCAACGGGATCAAGCTCGCGCTGGCGCTCGCCGGCGGCAAGGCCGGACCGTGGACGGTCAGCTACACGTCGCTCGACGACTCGACCGCCGCGGCCGGGGGCTACGACGCGACCCAGACCGCGGCTGATGCCCGCAAGGCGGCTTCGGATCCGAAGACGGTGTACTACATCGGCGAGTTCAACTCGGGTGCGAGCGAGGTCTCGATCCCGATCCTCAACGAGGCTGGCGTCCCCCAGGTGAGCCCGGCGAACACCTACGTCGGACTGACGACCAACGACCCGGGCAGCGCGCCAGGCGAGCCGGGGAAGTACTACCCGACCGGCAAGCGCACCTACCTGCGGATCGTGCCGATCGACTCGATCCAGGCGGCGGCGGACCTCGAGGCGATGAAGCAGGCCGGCTGCACGAGAGTCGCCGTGGCCAACGACAAGACGCCCTATGGCGCGGGCCTCGCCGATCTGCTCGAGCTCACCAAGGCGGATTACGGCATCGACATTACGAGCAATACCGGGATCGACCCGAAGGCGCCGAACTTCCGCTCCTACGCGGCGACGATCAAGTCGCAGGGCGCGAACTGCTTCGAGTTCGCCGGCATCGTCTCCAACGGCGGGGTGCAGATCACCAAGGACGTCCACACCGCGCTACCGACGGCCAAGATCTTCGGGCCCGACGGCATGTGCACGAGCTCGTGGACGGCCGCCTCGGCCGGCGGCGTTCCGGCCAGCATCGATCCGTTGATCGAGTGCACGGTCGCGACGCTGGATCTCTCCGCCTACCCGGGTGGGAAGACATTCCTGGCCGAATACAAGAAGGCGTACGGAGTCTCGGATCCCGATCCCTACGCGATCTACGGCTACGAGGCCATGGAGCTCGGACTGAACACGATCGCGAGCCTCGGACCGAACGGCGACAGCAAGTCGGCGGTGCTGAAAGCGCTGTTCGCGATCAAGGACCGCAGTTCCGTGCTCGGCACCTATGGGTTCGACGCGAACGGCGACACGACGCTGAAGGCATACGGCCTGTACAAGGTCGGAGCCAACGGCGATCCGGTGTTCTTCAAGACTGTCACTCCGACAAAGGTTCTCAAGTAGACGAGTCGTAACTAACAGACAGGAAACGCGGAGGGGGCGCATCCCGCGCCCCCTCCGCATCTGCACGGACCCGTGGATTCCAACTCTCTCGCGTCGAAAATGCCCGAGCCGGCAGTCCGCGTTCTGGCGGCGTTGCGCCGCTACGCCGGACGCTGGGGCCTGTACGTCGCGCTGGTCGCGCTGCCGGCGTACTACGGCATCCATGACCTGACGCACGGATATCAGGCCGGCTTCCAAGCCGGGCATCCGGTGGTCCGCCACGATCTCACCCAGCTCGGCTTCAACCTCGTCGAGGGGCTGTCCAACGGCGCGATCTGGGCGCTGATCGCGATGGGCTATACGCTCGTCTACGGCATTATCGAGCTGATCAACTTCGCTCACGGCGACGTGTTCATGATCGGCTCGTTCGTCGCCGTCGGTCTCTGGGGCACGCTCGGGCTCGGCCTGGCGACCGGCCCCGTCGGACTCATCGCCGGTCTGCTGCTGACGCTGCTCGTCTGCATGGCGGTGTGCGGCTCGCTCAACGTGCTGATCGAGCGGGTCGCCTACCGCCCACTCCGAAACGCCCCCAAGCTCGCGCCGCTGATCACGGCCGTCGGCTGCTCGTTCATCCTCCAGAACGTGGGCCTGCTCTGGCTCGGCAGCTCGCCGCAAGGCGTCAACGACCTGATCCGTGAGAACGACACGGTCTTTCAGATCTCCGGTGTGATTGTCCACAGGGCCGACGTGCTCGCGCTCGGGGTGATGATTCCGCTCGTGATCGCGCTCACATGGTTCATCACCAACACCCGGCAGGGACGCGCGATGCGGGCGACCGCCCAGGACCCAGAAGCGGCGCGCCTGATGGGGATCAACGTCAACACCACGATCTCGCTGACCTTCCTGCTCGGGGGCATGCTCGCCGGGGCCGCCGGGCTCGTGTACGCGTTGTACGAGACGACGGTCTGGTACTTCCAGGGCTTCGAAGCCGGTCTGATCGCGTTCACCGCGGCGGTCATGGGCGGGATTGGCAACGTCCGCGGCGCCGTCCTGGGTGGGCTCATCATCGGCTGCATCCAGGAGCTCTCCGACTCCCGGCTCGGCCCCCAGTGGACGGAGGCGGTCGTCTTCGGCTACCTGATCCTGGTGATGGTGCTGCGACCCCGCGGGCTGCTCGGCGAGGAGACTCGGGAGGCGGGGTGAACGAACTGATTGCCCAGCTGACGGAATGGCGGGCCGCGTTGATCGCACGGCGCGACGCGCTGGCGCGGCGCGTCCCGTGGTGGTCGCGCGCCCTCGCGACGGCGCTGATCGGGATCGGGATCATCCTGCCGTTCTTCTTCTCCCAGGACAGCGGCTTCATGGGCGCCACGATCGTGGCGCTTGCCTACGTCGTGATGGCGCTGGGCTTGAACGTGGTCGTCGGCTTCGCCGGCCTGCTCGATCTCGGCTACGTGGCGTTCTACGCGCTGGGCGCGTACTCAGTGGGCTGGTTCGGGTCGGATTTCTTCTTCAACGCCCATACCCACGTGCTCGTCTCGGCGCTGACGAGCCATGAAGCAGGGATCCACTTCAACTTCGTGCTGATCCTGGTCTGCGCCGTGGTCATCACCTCGGTCGCGGGGATGCTCATCGGCCTGCCGACGCTGCGGCTGCGCAGCGACTACATCGCGATCGTCACGCTTGCGTTCGGGGAGATCATCGGCGTCGTCGCCACCAACGGCACGAGCATCCACCTCGGCGGCGGCGAGACCCTGACCGCTGGCAACAACGGGATCCCGGCCCTCGACCTGCCCTACTTCCCGGGGATCGGCTCGTTCAACCTGCTGCAGCTGAGGCCGTGGTACTGGCTGATCTTCACGATCATGCTGCTGGTCCTGTTCATCAATCTGCGGCTACGCGACTCGCGGCTCGGTCGAGCCTGGATCGCGCTGCGCGAGGACGAGGTCGCGGCCGTCTCGATGGGCGTCCCGCTGGTGCGGACGAAGCTGATGGCCTACGCGATCGGCGCCACCTTCGGCGGCATGTCGGGAGTGTTCCTCGGCGCTTTCGATACCACCGTCAGCGCCGACCAGTTTCAGTTCTCGTTCTCGATCTTCGTGCTCGCGATGATCATCGTCGGCGGCCTCGGATCGATCTGGGGAGCGGTGCTCGGCGCGCTGCTGCTCTCCTACATCAATTACTACCTGATCCCGGACGTGCTCAATGGGCTGCCGCACGACCTCGGGCTCAACTTCAGCCTGACCCAGCTGTCGTTCGGGATCTTCGGCTTCCTGCTTGTGCTCGTCATGGTCCTACGTCCTCAGGGCCTGTTCCCGGAACGCCGGCGCCGTCTCGAGCTCACGGCCGCGATCGCCGCCGAAGACGCGCAGCTCGTCGAGGCGCAGGAATGAGCCCGGGCGACGCGACTGTCGCGTCCCCGCCGGTCACGGCGGTAATGCGAGCTGATCACGTGATCAAGGAGTTCGGCGGCCTGATCGCGGTCAACGACGTCTCGCTGGAGATCCCGCTTCACTCGATTGTCTCGCTGATCGGCCCCAACGGCGCCGGCAAGACGACGCTGTTCAACATGCTGACAGGCCTGTACAAGGCGACCAGCGGCCGGATCCTGCTTGGCGAGCGCGAGATCACGCGCTCCCGGCCAGACATCATCACCGGCCTCGGCGTCGCCCGCACGTTCCAGAACATCCGCCTGTTCGGAGCGATGAGCGCGCTCGAGAATGTCCTGATCGGCCGCCACTCGCGGATGCGCACGGGACTGATCGGTTCGATCGTCCGGCCTCCGTGGGTGCGTCGGGAGGAGCGCGAGGCGCGGGGCCGCGCAGCAGAGCTGCTCGAGTACGTTGGCATTCACCCCAGCGCCTTCGACCAGATCGCCGCCCGGCTGTCCTATGGGGACCAGCGGCGAGTGGAGATTGCGCGAGCGCTCGCGTGCGAGCCGAGGTTGCTGCTGCTCGACGAGCCGACGGCAGGAATGAACCCCCAGGAGTCAGCGGCGCTGACGGACTTCATGCGCACGCTACGCCAGGATTTGCAGCTGACGATCCTACTGATCGAGCACGACATGAAGGTCGTGATGAACGTGTCAGAGCGGGTGACCGTGCTCGACCACGGCGAGAAGATCGCCGAAGGATCGCCGTCTAACGTGCGCAACGATCCGCGGGTGATCGAGGCATACCTGGGGAAGCAGGACTAATGGCGCTGCTCGAGGTTTCCGACATTCACGTCCACTACGGCGCGATCGAGGCGCTGAAGGGCGTCTCCCTGACCGTCGAGGAGGGCGAGGTGGTGACCCTGATCGGCTCCAACGGAGCCGGCAAGTCGACCACGCTGCGCTCGATCTCCGGACTGACGCCGCCGAGCTCGGGCAAGATCACGTTCGACGGTGAGGACATCACGCATACCGCCGCGCACGACGTCGTCGGGCACAGGATCGCGCTGGCGCCCGAGGGCCGGCACTGCTTTCCGCGGATGACCGTGCGTGAGAACCTCGATCTCGGCGCCTACCTGCGGCGAGGGTCGCAGGTCGCGGCGGACCTCGAGCGCGTCTACGGCCTGTTCCCCCGCCTACAGGAACGCGAGAACCAGAAAGCGGGGACGATGTCCGGCGGAGAGCAGCAGATGCTCGCAATCGGCCGCGCGCTGATGGCGCGGCCGCGGCTGTTGATGCTCGACGAGCCGTCGATGGGCATCGCGCCGATCCTCACTCAGCGGATCTACGGCACGATCGGCGAGATCAACCGCTCCGGCGTGGCAATCCTGTTGGTCGAACAGAATGCCAACTACGCGCTCGATATCGCGAAACGCGGCTACGTCATGGAGACCGGGCGCGTGGTGCTCGCCAATGCCTCGAGCGAGCTCCGCGATGATCCCGAGGTCCAGCGGGCGTATCTGGGGACATGACGGTCTTCGCGATCAACGGCGAGATCGGGGCGACCGGGCTCTACCTGCTGTTCGCCTGGCTGCTTTCGGCCGCGATCGGCTCGTGGGTGTCCGACCGCAAGGGTTACGGAGAGAAGGTCGGGCTCACCTTCGGGCTGCTCCTCACCGTAGTCGGGCTGCTGATCGTGCTGCTCCTGCCAGGTCGTCCCGGTTCGCGCTGGAAGGTCGAGGGGCCGCTGCCCCGGCGCCGGCAGCGAGCTCGGCGGGAGTAGTACGCAGGACTCGGCAGTTGGCCACACGGCCATGGCGAGACGGATTTCGCTGGCCAAAAAAACGTGAAAAAGTCGTAAAGGGCAGCTAGGATGCTCGGCCATCCTTTGATCACCAGAACGCTTGGGGGTGTCGATGGCCGTTACCAGCCAACCTGAACGCACCGCAGCGCTTGATTCTGAGGGCCTCGACCGTGGGGTCGGCTTCCTGGGGCTCTTGTGGGCTTCGGAGACTTCGATCATCGGGTCGGGGTGGCTGTTCGGAGCGTTCGGTGCCGCCGTCATCGCTGGGCCGTCGGCGATCCTCGGTTGGGTCCTCGGCTCGGTCATCATCCTCGTGCTGGCGCTCGTTCACGCCGAGCTGGGCGGCCTGTTCCCGGTCAGCGGCGGCACGAGCCGGTTCCCGCACTACGCGTTCGGCAGCTTCGCGGGTGCGACGTTCGGCTGGGCCTCCTACCTGCAGGCGGCCAGCGTGGCGCCGATCGAGGTGCTGGCCGCGATTCAGTACCTCTCAACCTCCCATTGGGCGCGGCACTTCTTCCACGTCAACCCGGCTGCAGGTGCCGCCGGCGGGACGCTGCACGGCTTCGGATACCTGGCCGCCGCAATCATGTTGCTCCTGTTCGTGATCATCAACCTCGTCGGCATCCGCTTCTTCGCCAGGATCAACAACGCGATCACCACCTGGAAGGTCGCGGTCCCGGTGGTGACGGTCCTGATCCTGCTGCTCGGACACTTCCACGGGTCGAACTTCGGCCACGCCGCCGGCGGCTTCTTCACGAGTCACAACGCGATCAAGAACATCCTGCTGACGCTGCCGGCCGGGATCATCTTCTCGCTGCTCGGTTTCGAGCAGGCGGTCCAGCTCGGAGGCGAGTCGGCCAATCCTGGGCGTGACCTTCCTCGCGCGGTGATCCTGTCGATCGTCATCGGCGCGGCCCTCTACATCCTCATCCAGGTCGCCTTCATCGGGTCGCTGAAGCCGAGTGTGCTGGCCGCCAACGGCGGATGGCTCGGTCTGGGCGCGAGCAAGAGCGCGGTCGCCGGGAAGCTCGCGGCCGGGCCCTTCTTCACCCTCGTCAGCATCGCTGGCATCTCCTGGCTGGCGACGGTGCTGAGGATCGACGCGGTCATCTCCCCGGGCGGCACCGGGCTGATGTACGAGACGGCCTCCGCGCGGCTGTCGTACGGCCTCAGCAAGAACGGGTTCGTCCCGACTGCCTTCGAGAGCGTGAGCGCCGCGCGCGTCCCGGTATTCGGGGTGATCGTCGCCACTCTGGTCGGGGTCCTGTTCCTGCTCCCGTTCCCGAGCTGGGCCAAACTGGTCGGCATCGTCACGAGCGCCTCGGTGTTCATGTACGCAGGAGCGCCGGTCGCACTCGGCGCGCTGCGCAAGCAGAAGCCGGACCTGGCGCGGAGCTACCGGCTGCCGGTGGCCGGGATCCTCGCGCCGCTCGCCTTCGCCGGTGCCGGCTGGGTGATCCTGTTCTCGGGGTGGCAGACCTACAGCACCTTGGTCGTGGCCCTGCTGCTCGGCTACGCGCTCATCGCGGTCTCCTACGCGCTGAAGCTCAACCCGCGCGCCCCCGCGATGGACTGGCAGGCGGCGCCGTGGATCATCGGGTGGATCATCGGCATGGGCGTGATCGCCTACCTGAGTGACTTCGGCCCGGGCGGGATCATCGGCGGGATCGGGATCTTCAAGCACGTCCTCGACAAGGGCGGCACCGACGACATCGGGCTGTGGGGCGGGATCATCGCCTCGGGCCTGTTCAGCCTGATCATCTACTACTGGGCCGTGGCCACCCGCCTGCCCGATCACAAGGTCGACGAGTACGTCGCCGAAGTGTATCCGCCGCCGGTCGCGGAGTAGACGGAACCGCCTCGGGGCGTGCGCTCGACAAACGCGTCAGCCGGCAAGCGCTGAGCGCAGGGCCTGATCGAGATCGGTGTGCGCCCAGTGGTATCCGAGCGCGTCCGCGCGTGCCGGGACCATCCGCTGGCCGCCGGTCACGATCTCGGCCATCTCGCCGTACATCGCGCGCAACGCGATTCCCGGCACCGGCAGCACCGCCGGCCGGTGCAGTGCTCGGCCGAGCGCCCGCGAGAACTCCGCGTTCCTGACCGCCACGGGCGCGCACCCGTTGACCGGACCGGACCACTCGTCCCCGTCGAGCGCCGCCAGGTAGAGCCCGACGACGTCTTCCACGTGGATCCACGACATGTACTGGTGCCCGCCGGCGACCGGCCCTCCGACACCGAGCCGAAACGGCGGCAGCATCTTCGCGAGCGCGCCGCCCCCGGCGTCGAGCACGATTCCTGTGCGGATCTTCGCGACGCGCAGTCCGAGCTCGGAGGCGCCGTCAGCGGCGGCCTCCCATGACCGGCATACCTCCGCCAGGAAGTCATCCCCGAGCGAGGCCCCTTCGTCGAGCTCCTCGTCGCCGCGGTCTCCGTAGATCCCCGATGCCGAGGCGCTGACGAGCACGGGCGGTCGCGGGTCGGCGGCGGCCAGGCCGGCGACGAGGTTCGCTGTGCCTTGCGAGCGGCTGATGCGAATCTGCTCGCGCGCCGCCGTGCTCCATCGCTGCGCCACCGGCTCGCCGGCCAGGTGGATGATGCCGTCGCGCCCGGAGAGCGCGTCGGCCGGCGCCGCGGCCGCGAGGAGATCCCAGCGCTCGGCGGGCACACCGAGCCGTTCCGTGGCCCGCACCGGGTCGCGCGACAGCGCCGTCACCTCGTCGCCGCGCCCCGTCAGGGCCGCCACGAGGCGTGAGCCGACGAGGCCGGTCGCTCCGGTGACTGCGACCCTCATCTGTGCGCGTGCCCGGATGGCGAGGCTGTGCGGAGGATGGGAGCGGGCATAGGGTAGAAGTGAGCGAGGGTTTCGCCGCGCGCGCGCTCGCGACCTCAGCTTCGCCAGCTAGATTCTGAAAGATGGCCGACGAACTCTTCCTGATCGACGGTAACAGCCTCGCCTACCGGGCGTTCTTCGCGCTGCCCGAGTCGATCGCGACCTCGACCGGAGTGCCGACCAACGCGATCTTCGGATTCGCCTCGATGCTCGTCAAGATCCTGACCGACTACGGCCCGAAGGCGACCGTCGTGGTCTGGGATGCCGGCTCATCCGGACGCAAGGAGATCTACCACGAGTACAAGGCCCAGCGCAGCTCGCGCCCGGACCTGCTGAAGGAGCAGTGGCCGCACCTCGAGCCGCTCGTCGACGCGTTCGGCTACCGCAACCTGTCCGTCGAGGGCTATGAGGCCGACGACGTGATCGCGTCGATCGCCGAGCGCGCGAAAACGGCCTCGATCCCGGTGATGGTCGTGACCGGCGACCGCGACGCCTACCAGCTCGTCGACGACGAGGTCAGGATCATGACGACGTCGCGTGGCATCACCGACACCCGCGTGTACGACCGCGACGGCGTCGTCGACCGCTACGGCATCCCGCCTGAGCTGATCCCCGACTTCATCGGCCTCAAGGGCGATACCAGCGACAACATCCCCGGTGTCCCCGGGATCGGAGATAAGACCGCCGCCGACCTGCTCCAGCGCTTCGGCTCACTCGAGGGCGTGCTCGAGCACGTGGATGACATCTCGGGGGCGAAGCGCAAGCAGAACCTGATCGAGCATGCCGAGGACGCGCGGCTGTCGAAGCAGCTCGCGACGGCGAAGCGGGATATCCCGCTCGACTTGGACGTGGAGGAGTTTGTGTCCGCACCGCCGGACCGCTCGCGACTGCGCGACGTGTTCCGCGAGTTCGAGCTGCGCGATCCGCTGCGGCGACTCGAGGAGGCGCTCGGCTCGGCGGAAGCGGCGGCGCCGGCGCCGACGCCCGGCTCGGGGAGTGCCCTGAGCGCGCGCGTCCGCTCGGCCACGGTGGCTGATGTGGCGCGGATGACGGGGCGTGAGCTCGCGATCGCCGTGCGCGCACCGGCGATCCCTGACGACGCGTTGTTCGCTGCCGACTCGACCTGGCGCTTCGGTGCGTACGGGGGTGGAGCGGAGGTGCTCTCCGGGGCGTGCTCAGTGCCCGACGAACTCGTCGCGGCCGCGGGCCGGCGACCGGTGATGGCCCACGACGCCAAGGCGCTCGGGACCGTGCCGGCGGTGCTTGCGCACGACACCGAGATCGGTGCCTATCTACTGGAGCCTGCCCGGCGCGCGTATCCGTTCCGGGAGCTGTGCGAGGAGCGCGGGCTCGGCCTGGTGGCCGAAGTGAACGACGACGCCGCCGCCGACGCACTACTCGCGCACGCGCTGGCCGCCTGGCAGCGCGAGGAGATCCGGGGTCGCGGACTGACCGACCTGTTCGAAGAGGTCGAGCTGCCGCTGGTTCGGATTCTGCGCAAGCTTGAGCTCGCGGGCCTGAAGCTCGATACCGAGCGCCTCGGCGAGATCTCGGCCCGCGTCAAGGAGGAGGCGGACCGGCTCGAGCGCGAGATCTTCGAGCTCGCCGACGAGGAGTTCACGCTCGGCTCGCCCAAGCAGCTCGAGGAGATCCTCTTCGGCAAGCTCGGCCTGTCGCGTAAGCGTCGCGGGAAGACCGGCTACTCGACCGACGCCCGGGTGCTGCAGGCGATTCGGGACGAGCACCTGATCGTGCCGAAGATCGAGCGCTGGCGCGAGCTGACCAAGCTCGCCCAGACCTACCTCGACGCGCTCCCCGAGCTGATCGCCGAGGACGGCCGGCTGCACACGACCTTCAACCAGACGGCCGCGACGACCGGGCGGCTGTCGTCGAACAACCCCAACCTTCAGAACATCCCGATCAGGACTCCGCTCGGGCGCGAGATCCGGGCCTGCTTCGTCGCCGAGCCCGGCAACCTGCTGGTGTCGGCGGACTACTCGCAGGTCGAGCTTAGGCTGCTCGCACACATCGCCGGCGAGGACGTGCTCAAGGAGATCTTCGGCCGCGGCGAGGACGTCCACACCGCAACGGCCTGTCGCGTGTTCGGCGTGACGCCGGACGAGATCGACCCGGGGATGCGCTCGAAGGCCAAGATGATCAACTACGGCATCGTCTACGGGCTCTCCGCGTACGGGATGGCCGACCGCCTCGACATCCCCCAGAGCGAGGCTGACGAGTTCATCCAGCGCTACCTCGCCGGGTTCCCCGCGGTCGGGCGCTTCATCGAGGAGACGATCACCCAGGGGACCGAGCACGGTTACGTCTCGACGCTGTTCGGCCGTCGGCGCCAGGTCCCGGAGCTCCGCGCGCGCCGCTGGGAGCTGCGCAAGCAGGGCGAGCGCTTCGCGGTCAACATGGTGATCCAGGGCACCGCGGCGGACATCATCAAGGTCGCCATGGTCCGCTGCGACCAGGCCTTGACCGAGGCGGGCCTGCGGTCCCGCATGATCCTCCAGATCCACGACGAGCTGCTCTTCGAAGGTCCGGCGGAGGAGGCCGATGAGGTCAGGCGGATTGCCGTCCGCGAGATGGAGGGCGCCTACAAGCTCGATCCGCCCCTGGCGGTGGAGGCGGGAACCGGACGCAACTGGCTGGACGCGAAGTGATCCGCCGCCCGACGACGTTCACGCGCGCGACGGGTGCGCTTAGCGGGCCGCTGCGGGATTGGCCGCCCGCAGTACCGATTCGCCGCTGTGGTTGACGTCGCCGAGCGGCTGAAACGAGATGTCGATCCAACGGTAACCGTGAGCGCCCGGCGGGAGCTTGATCGTCAGGTGATCCGAGCCGGCACGCAGACTCGCGAGCGGTTGCGAGTCGATGATCGAGTTGTAGAGCCACAACTCGTAATGGCCGCCGTGGACCGCGGGCAGCCCTGTAAAGCTCAACTTGAGCCTGAGGTTGGCCCCCTGACCGACGGTGACGACCGACCCGCTGGTATGCGCCAGTCCGCCGGGTAGCGGAGCGAGCGCCTGCCGCGAGGAGTGGCCGACGGTGGGCGTCGGGCTGGTACTGGCCGGCACGCTCGAGGTCGGCGTCGGGGCGCTGACTGTCGCCTTCGAGTGCTTCGTGGAGCTCGAGCCAAATGCGAGCACGAACACCGCCACGATGATCAGCGCCCCGAGCGCTGCCCACAGGACGCGACGGCGCTTCGGCGCCGGCTCTGACTCCCCGCGCGCGAGCGGGGAAGGGGGACTCGAAGGGGGCCTCGCGGGCGCCTCCGCGGCGGCGGTCCCGAGCCCCTCGGCGGCAACGGCGTTCTCGGCCTCGGTGGGGGTGGTGTCGGCGTCGGCGGTGGTGTCGGCGTCGGGGGTGTCGGCGTCGGGGGTGTCGGCGTCGGGGGTGGTGGCGGCGTCGGTGGTGGTGGTGCTGGCGTCGGTGGGGGGGTCGGCGTCGGTGGGGGTGGTGATGGCGTCGGGGGTGGTGGCGGGTAGGTGGCCGTTCGCGTTCGGGTCGCTCTCGGCGTCGACGACCCTGGCGCCGGCGCCCTCGGCGGCGTCGAGCGGCCGGCCGTTCGGGGGCTCGCCGCCCTGCGCGTCCGCCGGATCCGTTAGTCCGTTAGCGCTCGCCGCGACCTGCGTTTCCAGCGCCGTTGTGCTCGAAGCGGCGATCTCGACGAGTGCATCGCGGATCTGGTCGATCGGGAGACCGAGCTCGTCGCTCAGCTGCTCGATGATGCGAACGCGACGGGTGGCGATGGCATCAGTCGTGATACCGGTCATCCGCGCCAAGGCGGGATCGTCGAGGCCGCGGTACAACCAGAGGTCGAGCAGCGCCCGTTCGGACGGCTCAAGTGAAGTTGCCTCGTCGATCAGCCTCCGAGTCGCTAAGATACTCATGACCTGGGAGCTGACCGCTCCGGGTGGGGCGATAGAGCTGGACCACATTCCCACGGCAGCGGGCATATAAATTCGCACGGCAATGAGCAGGGAGGCGTGTCAAGTGAGAAATCGGACATCATTACGCAGGAGTCTGGCACCTTTGGTCGTAGGCGTGTGCCTTTCGCTGCTTTGGCCCGCCCAGTCGCTGGCGCGTGCCTTCGTTCGATTCATCCACGCCGTGCCCGGCGTCGGCACCGCCACGGTCGACGTCAACACCGGCGCCGGCAACGTCGAGCTCGGCTCGATCGGGTTCTCGCAGGTCACGCCCTGGCGCAGCATTGCCTCCGGTAGCTTCCATTGGTCCCTCGTCGGCGCCGGCAAGACGCTCGCTCAGGGACAGGCGACGGTCGGCGACGGCGCCTACGACATCGTCGTGCTCTCCAAGGGGGCCGGAGTTACGCTGGGCATCTACAAGGCCGAGGGTGGCAAGGCCGGGACGAGCCTGGTGCGCGTCATCCACGCAGCTCCAGAGCTCGGCAGCCCGGAACTGATGCTCGACTCGAAGACCGTCGTCAAGAGCCTCGCCTACACCCAAGCGACTCCGTATCTATCGGTGACTCCCGGCATGCATACGTTGGGAGCGATGAAGGCGGGCGACAGTGCACCGTTGGTATCAAACGGGGGCGTGACGATGGAGCCGGGAATGTCCTACTCGGCGATTGTGGTCGGCAGCCGCGGAGAGCGCGTCCGGGTCGTCACCGTGGTCGACCGCGGGGCGGCGCCCACCCAGAGCGCCGCCACCCAGCAGACCCAGGGATCCGCATCCTCAGCCAAGTCCGTCGTGGTCGCTTCTGGGGACTCGCTCTGGAGCATCGCCAAGGGCCTGCTTCCAGCCGGCGCGAGCAACGCGTCGATCTGGCACCTGGTGGTTTCGATCTGGGACCTCAACGTGGGGCGGATCGGCACCGGCAACCCGAACCTGATCTTCCCCGGCGTACACCTTCTGCTGCCCTCGCTGTAGGCGAGGCGCCGGCCGGACCCCTGACGCGATATCGCTCGTCACAGCGGCGAAGCGCTACGACGCCGCTAGCGCGATCCGACCGGGCACACCGGCCGTGGCGAAATCAGGATGGGCGATGTCCAGGTAGTGGCCGAAGGACCAGTCGACGAAGCGCTTGGCGCCCATCGCGCGGAGCGAGGGAGCGAGCAGTCGGGGTGCGATCCGGGGAACGAGGCGCTGCACGCGGAGCATCCAGCGAAACGCCAGCGCATGATCAGCGGAGAATCGGTGGTAGCCGGCGAGGGCGCTTTCACGGCCCTGGTGACCTTCAATCACGCCGCGCAGCTCGCGACCGCACGCAAGCCCGAAATACAGGGCCGTCCGGATCCCCTCCGCCGTCAGCGGGAGGCAGTGGCCGGCCGAATCCCCGACGAAGAAGACCCCGTCCTCGGTCGCGTCCCGGAGCGCATGCGGGATCCAGTTGCCTTGGTAGCGAACCTTGTCGGCGTGCAGGTCGGTGGCGAGGCGCTCGGTCGGCTCGCGGACGTGATGACGCGGGTCGAACGAACCGACCCCGATCCGCAGCTCGCCGTCGGCGGGGAAGCTCCAGCCATAGCCGGCCGGCACGTAGGAGCGATCGATCCACACCTCGAGCTCCTCGCCCGACCCGAACGGATGCACCTCGAGCCCGCGCGAGAGGAGTGCGTCCGGGGGCTGGATGTTCTGTCCCGATCCGAGCACCCGCCGCCAGCCGAGCGCGTCGACGATCAGCGGCGCGCGGATGTCGCCGCGGTCGGTGTGCACGGTGTCGCCGGTGCGTCCGCTGACCGTGGCGGTTTCGAACTCGAAGCGCCCCATCTCGGCGAGCAGGCCACACAGCGTCCGGTAATCGAAGGTCGAGAAGGTCCAGGGCAGGTCGTAGCGGACTTCTGTATGCGGCGTGTGGAGGACCAGCTCTCCGAAGGTCTGCTGCAGTGCGTCCTCGAGCGCCAGCGCGCGCAGCCAGGCGGTCGGGATACCGCAGGCTGATGTCTGGCGCTCGCCGATCTCGTAGCGATCGAGGATCATCACGTCGGCGGTGCTGCCGGCGAGCTCGCGGGCGACGGCGAGACCGCCGAAGCTCGCTCCGCAGATCAGCACGTCGCAGTCGCGGTGCAACGGCGTGCGCTCGCTACCGCGCTTCGTGGCCCGTGTCGGCATCGAGACGATGATAGGGCGGCACGGGTCCTGACCGAGCGATTCACGACCGTCTCCAGCCCGAGGCGGGAATCACCCGTTGACCGAGGCGCTGTAACCTCTGACCTGATGTCACCCACAACCACAATGACGCCTCTCGACGAGCTTCCGAATGCGCGGATCGTCGAAGGCTCGGACGGCCTCCTGCTCGAGATCGACGGCCAGATCGTCCCCAACTACGACGCAACCATTCATCCGTTCGCGGAAGGCGACGTCGTCACCGGCAACGTCGTCCGCATCGACAACGACGAGGTCCTCGTCGACATCGGCTACAAGTCCGAGGGGGTCATCCCTGCGGGCGAGCTGTCGATCCGCAAATCCGTCGACCCGCACGACGAGGTCGAGCTGGGCGAGGAGGTCGACGCGCTGGTCCTCACCAAGGAGGACCAAGACGGCCGACTGATCCTGTCCAAGAAACGTGCACGCTTCGAGCGCGCGTGGCGCAAGATCGAGGCCGCCGCCGAGTCCGGCGAGCCGGTTGACGGTCGCGTGATCGAGGTCGTCAAGGGCGGCCTGATCATCGACCTCGGCGTGCGCGGCTTCCTGCCCGCGTCGCTCGTCGACATCCGCCGGGTCCCGAACCTCGACGAGTACCTCGATCAGACAATCGAGTGCAAGGTGATCGAGCTCAACCGCTCGCGCAACAACGTGGTCCTCTCGCGCCGGGCCGTGCTCGAAGAGCAGCGCAAGGAGGATCGCGAGCGCATCCTCGATCGGCTCCAGCCCGGCCAGGTCGTCGAGGGCACAATCTCGAACATCGTCGACTTCGGCGCGTTCGTCGACCTCGACGGGATCGACGGCCTCATCCACATCTCCGAGCTCTCGTGGTCGCACGTCAACCACCCGTCGGAGATCCTCTCGATCGGCGACACCGTCAGCGTCAAGGTGCTCGACATCGACCGCCAGCGCCAGCGCATCTCGCTTGGCCTCAAGCAGACGCAAGAGGATCCGTGGCAGCGTGTGATCGACACCTACAACATCGGCGACGAGCTCGAGGGAACGGTGACCAAGGTAGTGACCTTCGGCGCGTTCGTCGAGATTCTCGACGGCGTGGAAGGTCTCGTCCACATCTCCGAGCTCTCGCAGCACCACGTCGAGAACCCGCGCGAGATCATCCAGCCGGGCGACGATGTCCGGGTCAAGATCCTCGAGATCGACTCCGAGCGCCGGCGTCTGTCCCTGTCCGTCAAGCGCGTCGAGGATCAGGTGCTGCCGGTACGGCCGATCGAACCGAGCACGGGGGACCTGGACGACATGCCGGAGCTGGGCCTCTCGGAGGACGTATTCGGAGCTCCCGGCGCGCCGGGAGCCGCGCCGACGGATGTGTATCCCGACGTCGAGACGGACGCGGGTGCCTCCGCGGAGCCGGAGATCGCGGACTCGGGCGGCGCGCATCCGCAGACGCCGGGACCCGAGGCCGCGTCGGACTCACCGGACGACGGCGGCGATTCCCGGTCAGAGGACGCCGAGGACGCCGAGGACGCCGACTCGCAGTCGCACGAGGCCGATGCCGGCGGACCCGAGGCTGACCTCGGGGCCGTCGAGGCGCCGGCCGGCGTGAGCACTTCCGGCACCGGCGAGCCGACGGCCTGATCGCGGAGCGGGTTCCCTTCGTCGCGCTGACCGGCGGCCTCGGTGCCGGGAAATCGACGGCGCTCGGCGCTCTGGAGCGCCTCGGGGCCGCCGTACTGTCGACCGACCGGGTGGTGCACGACCTCTACGCGACAGCCGAGGTCAGGGACGCGGTGGTCGAGCGACTCGGCGAGGACATGGCCCCCGACGGGGTCGTCGATCGCGGCGCGGTGGCGAGCCATATGTTCGCCAGCGCCGCGGACCGTCACTGGATCGAGACCCTGCTATGGCCGCGGGTTGGGCAGCGGATGACGGCCTGGCGGGATGAGGTCGACCGCCGCCGGCCGCGCCCGCCGGCCGCGGTGGTCGAGGTGCCGCTGCTGTTCGAGTCGGAGATGGAGGAGGCCTTCGATGCGACGATCGCGGTCATCGCGGACGAAGCGCTGCGCGCCGATCGCGCCGCGGGGCGCGGTCACGCTGCGGTCGCGGAGCGGACGGCTCGCCAGCTCAGCCAGGCGGAGAAGGCCGCGCGGGCTCAGTACGTGGTGGTCAACGACGGGACGCCGGAGGAGCTCGAAACGGCTCTGTCGGCCGTGCTTGACAAGCTGTGCAGATGAGCTCTGGCTCCGCCGGCATCACCGCTCGCAGTTCCGCGGCGCAGAAGCGGCGAAGTACCGATGCGCGCCGTCGCCGTCGCCGCGCTGCGCTCGTGCTCGGCAGCGTTATCGTCGTGCTGGCCGCGATCGTGGTCGCGTTGCCACTGTTCAGGAGCGCGTACGAGCACCTCACGTTGCCGCTCGATCACGAGGACATCATCGTCCAGCAGGCGCATGAGAAGGGGCTCGATCCGGCGCTGATCGCTGCCGTGATCTATGCCGAGTCCAAGTTCGATCCGCGCACATCCTCGGCCGGGGCCGAAGGTCTGATGCAGATCCTGCCCGCGACAGCCGAGTTCCTCGCGCACCGCTCCGGAGCGACCACGTTCACGGTGGCGGACCTCGCCAGTCCGCAGGTCAACATCACCTACGGCAGCTACTACCTGCGCTACCTCCTCGGCACCTACCGTGGCAACGAGATGCTCGCCCTCGCCGCCTACAACGGAGGTCAGGCCAACGTCGACGAATGGGTCGCACGGGCCCGTGCGCACGGGCATGCGCTGACGGTCGCCGAGATTCCGTTCCCGGAAACGCGCGCGTATGTCGAGAAGGTCCTCCACGCGCAGCGCCAATACCGCAGCACGTATCCCAGCCAGCTGGGCTACCACTAGCAGCGCTTCCGCGACGACGCGAGGTCGCGCCCGCGCTGTCTCGCTTGTCCGTAATACGAACCGGGATGACGCCGGCACGCTCAGAAGATCCATCCGCAGCCCGCGCTACGCTAAACGGCCCGCCTATGCCTCAGTTCGAACTTGATTCCGCCTACCGTCCGACAGCAGATCAGCCGGCTGCGATTAGTTCGATAGCCGAAGGGATCGAGGCGGGCGAGCGGTTCGTCACGCTGCTCGGAGCGACGGGCACGGGCAAGACGATGACGATGGCCGCCACGATCGAGACGCTCCAGAAGCCGGCGCTCGTGATCGCCCACAACAAGACGCTTGCCGCCCAGCTTTGCAACGAGTTCCGCGCGTACTTCCCACGCAACGCGGTCGAGTACTTCGTTTCCTACTACGACTACTACCAGCCCGAGGCATACGTCCCGAGCAAGGATCTCTATATCGAGAAGGATTCAGCGATCAACCAGGAGATCGACCGGCTGCGCCACTCCGCCACGGCGGCGCTGTTCGCCAGGCGCGACGTGGTGATCGTCGCGAGCGTGTCCTGCATCTACGGCCTCGGTTCGCCCGAGGTCTACGAGACCAACCTGCAGACTCTCACCAAGGGCGAGTACATCGACCGGGATGCGTTGCTGCGCAAGCTTGTGTCGATCCAGTACACACGCAACGACACCGCTCTCGCACGAGGCACGTTCCGGGTTCGCGGCGAGACGCTCGAGGTGTTCCCTGCCTACGCGGAGACGGCGTTCCGGGCGCTGCTGTTCGGCGACGAGATCGAGCGTCTGCAGCACTTCGACCCACTGACCGGCGAGCTGATCGAGGACGACCTCGAGCACGTCGGGATCTGGCCGGCGACTCATTACAACGTGCGCGAGGGGATGATCGAGGACGCCGTCCAGCAGATCGGCAGCGAGCTGAATCATCGCTGCGCGGAGCTCGAGGCGGAGGGGAAGCTGCTCGAGTCCCACCGGCTGCGCCAGCGCACGCAGTACGACATGGAGATGCTCCGCGAGCTCGGCTTCTGCAGCGGGATCGAGAACTACTCACGGATCCTCGACGGCCGACAGCCGGGCGACCGCCCCTACTGCCTGCTCGACTACTTCCCCGATGACTTCGTCTGCTTCATTGACGAGTCCCACCAGACGGTGCCGCAGATCGGCGGTATGTCCGAGGGGGACCGCTCCCGCAAGCAGACGCTCGTCGACTACGGATTCCGCCTCCCGTCGGCGCTCGATAACCGCCCCCAGACCTTCCAGGAGTTCCTGTCGATCACGCCGCGGATCGTGTTCGTCTCCGCCACGCCCGGGGATTACGAGCGCACCCGGGGCGAGCGAACGGTGGAGCAGATCGTCAGACCGACCGGGATCGTTGACCCGGAGGTCGAGGTCCGCGAGACCCGCAACCAGATCGACGACCTGATGAACGAGATCCGTGCTCGCGTCGAGCGCAACGAGCGCACGCTGGTCACCACCCTGACCAAGAAGATGTCCGAGGATCTGACCGACTACCTGCTCGAGACGGGATTCCGAGTCCGCTACCTGCACTCCGAGATCGACACGCTCGAGCGGATCCAGATCATCCGCCAGCTCCGGCTCGGGGACTTCGACGTGCTCGTGGGGGTCAACCTGCTGCGCGAAGGGCTCGACCTGCCCGAGGTCTCGCTGGTGGCGATCCTCGACGCCGACAAGGAGGGCTTCCTCCGCGGCGAGACCTCGCTGATCCAGACGATCGGGCGCGCAGCCCGGAACGTCGAGGGCAAGGTCTTGATGTACGCCGACCGGGAGACGGCGGCGATGCGGGCCGCGATCGAAGAGACGGACCGCCGCCGCGAGATCCAGCGCGCACACAACGAGAAGCACGGAATCACCCCCGAGACGATCGTGAAGGGCATCTCTGACATCGCCGAGTTCCTCCAATCGGAGTCGAAGGTGCCGCGATCCCGGCGCCGGCGCGCGCGCGAGAGCACCGGCATGGAGCCGGCCGAGATCGAGCGCACGGTCGTCGAGCTCGAAGAGGAGATGCTCGTAGCCGCCGAGGAATTGCGGTTCGAGTATGCCGCTAAGCTGCGGGACGAGATCCGCGATCTCAAGCGCTCGATGGAGCTGGCCGTCGCCGAAGGGAGCGCGCCGGCTCACTGAGACGAGCCCCACATGTCGGCGTCAGGTACCCTCCGCTGTCTGCCCCCTTTAAAATGGAGGAACGCCAGCGTGGCACTTGATCGTCAGAGCATCGAGAAGAAGGACTTTCCCATTGGCCGCCGGGGCTACGACCCGGAGGCCGTTGACACGCACCTTTCCAGCCTCGCGGAAGAGGTCGACGAGCTCAAGCGAACTGCCCGTCGCCGTGGCGAGACGCTCGCCTCGGCTGCGAGCGAGCAGGTGCGAGCGATCGTCGAGGCGGCGGAAACCAGCGCGGGCGACATCCAGCGCCAGGCGGAGGATGACGCGCGCGAGATCCGCAGCGAGGCGACGTCCGAGGCCCAGCGCACGCGCGACCAGGCCTCCGAGCAGGCGCGCGATTACGTCACGAAGGTGTCCGAGTCAACGGCGGTCATGCTCCAGCGGCTCGACGCGATGGAGAGTGAGCTGGGGGCCCTGATCGAGTCGCTGCGGACAGGCTCCAACCGGCTGAACGCCGACGTGCAGCTGCTCGAGGGCAACCTCACCGAGCTGACCGACGCTGCGACGACCCGTCCACGCTTCGAGCTCGAGCCAGAATCCGGCACGGACTCGAGCACGGAGGCCGAGCCGGGGAGCGAAGCCGTCGTGACCGAGGGAACCGCCGGACAGGCGCCAGCGAACGCGACGCCAGCTGAGGAGGTCGTCGAACCCCTTGTTGAGGAGCCCGGCGCCGCGACCGGCGAAGGCTCGGACGATACCGAGGGCGCTCGCCTGATCGCGCTCAACATGGCGCTCAATGGGACGCCGCGCGAGGAGACCGACCGCTACCTGGCCGACAACTTCCGACTGCCCGACCGGCTTGGGCTGTTGGACGAGGTGTACGCGAGCGTCGAGTAGCTACGCGCGGTCACCGTTCCGGGCTACGCGCGTCCTGGGGGTGGGGCGGGCTCGGGCGGGGTGGAGGGTTCGGACGCAAGTAGCCCGGAGACGGTGACCGGGCTTCGCCGCTGAACGGCACAGGGACGGGGCGGGGTGGGGGTTCGGACGCGACCTGGCTCCGCAGCCTTTTCCCGCGTGGTGCGCTTGTTGCGAGGATCGAACGTCTGTTCGGTATTCTAATATCGGGGTTGTGGATCAGCTCGTCGTCTCTGGTGCTCGGGAGCACAATCTGAAGGACATCACCGTGGTGATCCCGCGGGGGTCGCTGACGGTGATCACGGGCCTGTCCGGGTCGGGCAAGTCGTCGCTGGCGTTCGACACGATCTATGCCGAGGGGCAGCGGCGTTATGTCGAGTCGCTGTCGGCGTATGCGCGTCAGTTCCTGGGGCAGATGGACAAACCGGACGTGGATTCGATCGAGGGCCTGTCGCCGGCGATCTCGATCGATCAGAAGACGACCTCGCGCAACCCGCGCTCCACGGTCGGGACGGTGACCGAGATCTACGACTACCTACGCTTGCTGTGGGCGAGGATCGGCCACCCGCACTGCCACGTGTGCGGTCGCCCGATCGTCGGCCAGTCAGCGGAGCAAATAATCGACCAGGTGATGGAATTGCCCGAGGCCTCGCGCTTCATGGTGCTCGCGCCGATCGTCCGTGGACGCAAGGGCGAGTACGGACGGCGGCTCGAGGAGCTGCAGGCGGAAGGCTTCAGTCGGGTGAAGGTCGACGGCGCGTTGCGTCGACTCGACGAGGAGATCGTCCTCGACAAGAAGCTCAAGCACGACATCGCGGTGGTGGTCGACAGGCTGGTGATGAAGCCCGACCTGCGTAAGCGGCTCGCGGACTCGATCGAGACGGCGGTCGCGCTCGCCGACGGGCTGGTCGAGATCGAGCTCGTCGACGAGGACCGGATCCTGACCTTCTCGGAGAAGTTCGCGTGCCCGATCCACGGGCCGAGTCTCGTCGAGCTCGAGCCTCGGGTGTTCTCGTTCAACTCGCCCCACGGCGCGTGCCCTCGCTGCACGGGCCTGGGGTCACAGATGGAGATCGATCCCGAGCTCGTGGTTCCCGATCCCGCGCTGTCGATCGGCGAGGGCGCGATCGCGCCGTGGTCGGTGAGCGCGTCGAACTATTACGACCAGCTCGCGCAGGCGATCGCCGAGCGCTACGGTGTCGATCTCGAGACCCCTTGGCGCGACCTGCCCGAGGAATCGCGCGACTTCTTCCTCTACGGAACCCATGGCGATCGGGTCGAGGTCTCGTATCGGAACCGCTTCGGCCGCCGTCGCTCGTATGCGACGAGCTTCGAGGGGATTGTGCGGAGCCTCGAGCGACGCTACCTCGAGACCGACTCCGACCTGTCGCGGGAGAAGATCGAGGAGTACATGACGTTGCGGCCGTGTCCAGAGTGCCACGGCGCACGCCTGCGGCCCGAGTCGCGGGCGGTGCTCGTCGCCGGCACCGCGATCCACGACTTCACGGCGCTCTCGGCGCGGCTCGCGCTCGCGTGGGTGGCCGAGCTCGAGCTCTCCGAGCACGATCGCCGAATCGTCCGGCTTGTGCTGCGAGAGATCGAGGAGCGGCTGCGTTTCCTGGAGAACGTCGGAGTCGGCTACCTGTCGATCGAACGGGCTGCGGCAACGCTCTCGGGCGGGGAAGCACAGCGGATCCGCCTGGCGACCCAGATTGGATCGTCACTCGTGGGCGTTCTCTACATCCTCGACGAGCCTTCGATCGGTCTCCATCAGCGTGACAACGCCAAGCTGATCGCGACGCTCGAGCGGATGCGCGACCTCGGCAACACGGTGATCGTGGTCGAGCACGACGAGGGGACGATGCGCGCCGCCGACCATCTCGTCGACATGGGTCCGGGGGCGGGAGAGCACGGAGGTCATGTGGTCGCGGAGGGGACGGCGGCCGAGATCGAGAAGATCCCCGAGTCGCTGACCGGCCAATTCCTGGCCGGAACGCGGGTGATCGAAACGCCAAAGCGGCGACGACGTCCGTCGGGCTATGTCACGATCGAAGGGGCCACAGAGCACAACCTGCGCGACGTGAACGTCAAGATGCCGCTGGGCGTCTTCTGTTGTGTGACCGGTGTCTCGGGGTCAGGTAAGTCCACGCTGGTCAACGACATCCTCTACCGGGCGACCGCCAACCGCCTGCACCGTGCCCGCCAGCGTCCCGGCGCGCACCGACGGATCACCGGACTCGAGCAGCTGGACAAGATCATCTCGGTCGACCAATCGCCGATCGGACGCACACCGCGATCGAACCCGGCGACCTATATCGGTCTGTTCGACCAGATCCGCGAGCTGTTCTCGAAGACTCAGGAGGCGCGCGCGCGAGGGTACAAGCCGGGGCGGTTCTCGTTCAACGTCAAGGGCGGGCGTTGCGAGGTGTGCCGCGGGGACGGCCAGATCAAGATCGAGATGCACTTCCTCCCCGATGTGTACGTGCCATGTGAGCAATGTCACGGCAAGCGTTACAACCGCGAGACGCTCGAGGTCCGCTTCAAGGGCAAGACAATCGCCGACGTACTCGAGATGCCGATCGCAGAGGCGCTCGAGTTCTTCGCGCATATCCCCAAGATCCGCCGGCGGGTGGAAGCGCTGAACGACGTCGGGCTCGGATACATGCGGCTTGGCCAGCCGGCCACCACGCTGTCCGGCGGCGAGGCGCAGCGCGTCAAGCTCGCCGCCGAGCTCTCGAAGGTTGCGACGGGACGGACGCTCTACATCCTCGACGAGCCGACCACGGGACTCCACTTCGCCGACATTCAGCGCCTGCTGATCGTCCTGCAACGCCTGGTCGATGCAGGAAACTCGGTGGTGGTGATCGAGCACAACCTCGACGTGATCAAGGTCGCCGATCGCGTGATCGACCTCGGACCCGAGGGCGGAGACGAGGGTGGACGTGTGATCGCGAGCGGCACGCCGGAGCAGGTCGCGACGGTCGTCGAGTCGCACACGGGGCGCTATCTCGCCGATCTCCTCCCCGTGCGCGTCCGCCGCGGACCTCGCGTGAAATCCGCCGCGATCGGCTGATCAGCTCTTTCCTGACGGCCTACAATCCCTGAGAGGGGAACGACGATCGATATCTCGCGGAGGCTGAGTTCTGGTAATCCTCGTCCTGGCATGCGTCGTGGTGGCGGCGCTTTCTGTGTGGCTTCTGCTCGAGGTCGTGGCGCGGACGCTAGGCCCGGTCGCGATGCCCGTCCGCCCCGATAAGAGGCTCGGGCTCGGGAGCGCATCGGCTCGCGGCGCGGCCGCGGTGACGGGCCCTGGCGTGGCACCCGCTCGCGGCGCAGCCGCGGTAACGGGCCCTGGGGCGGAAGCGGCGCGCGGTGCGCCGGGAGCCGGCTCCCCCGGGGCCCGCACCGCTGGCGGGCAGCAAGCGCCCGGGGACGCGGTGCCGGCCGGCGAGGACGTCGAGGCTTGGGTCCGCGAGCGGCTGTACGGAGGGCGCCTGCCTGAGCGCTGAGGACCGGCCGGATGCCGCGGGCGTGCGCCGGGTACGGTCTGGTCAATGGAGCCCGTCGTCGCGCAGGCGAAGCTGTGGGCGCAGAAGTGGCGCTGGTACGAGCGCAACTCACTGCCGTGGAACCGCGCCCGGATCCACTGGGAGCTGATGCGCCGCGGCGCATTCGCGCGCTGGCCCCTGTATGGGAACGTGCTCGAGTCGCTGCGCGAGGGCCGGCTCGAGATCGGTCAACACACGCTGCTCGAGCCGGGCGTCTGGATCACCGCGCCGGGGCACGCTCGGATTCGGATCGGATCGGGTGTGTTCCTCAACCTCGGCGTGATGGTTGCGGCGATCGAGCTCGTCGAGATCGGCAGCCATTGCATGCTCGCCAACGGATGCTTCGTCAGCGACGCCGATCACCGGTTCGACGACCCGCACCGGCCCGTGCCATGGCAGGGCTTCACGACCAAGGGGCCGACCCGGGTGGGCGACAATGTCTGGTGTGGCGCAAACGTCGTCATCACCAGCGGCGTCACAATCGGGGAGCGGTGCGTGATCGGGGCGAACTCGGTCGTGACCTCGGACATCCCGTCGTTCTCAATCGCCGCCGGAGCACCGGCCCAAGTGCTCCGACAGATCGCGTACAGATGAGGCGAGCTCCAAGCGACGGTCGAGATCGCTGCCGCTAGCCGGCCCGGCCATCGACGAGGCGCGTTTTCTGCACCTTGCCGAGCTCGTTACGCGGAAGTTCGGTGAGGAAGTGCACGACCCGCGGGCGTTTGTGCGAAGCCAGCTGATCGGCGACGTGTGCGATCAGCTCACCTGCGGAGGCGTTCTTGCCTTCCCGAAGAACGACCCAGGCGACCACCCGCTCGCCGAGGTCGGGATCGGGTTGGCCCGTGACCGCCGCGTCGTCCACGGAGGCGTGATCGCGCAGCGCGGCCTCGATCTCGCCGGCCCCGATCTTGAAGCCGGCGCTCTTGATCAGGTCCGTGGCGCGCCGGCCCACAATCCGCAGATAGCCGTCCGCGCTGCGTGTCGCGAGATCGCCGGTACGAAACCAGCCGTCGCACATCGCCTCCGCGGTCGCATCCGGGCGGTTCAGGTACTCGAGGAAGAGGTTGGGACCCCGGACCTCGATCTCGCCGATCGTGTCGCCGTCCGATTCCTTCAACGGCGTGCCCGCATCGTCGAGGAGGCGAAGTTCGACCCCGCCGAGCGGAGGGCCGACGAAGCCGGCGCGTCGATCGCCGTCGGCCCGGACAGCGGTGTTGATCAGCGTCTCGGTCATGCCGTAGCGCTCCACGACGCGGTGGCCCGTGCTGCGCTCGAGTCGCTCGTGCTCTGCGGCGGGCAGAGCCGCCGAGCCTGACACGAGCAAACGGGCCCGAGCGAGCGCATGGGCGACGCTCGCGGACTGTTCAGCGGCTTCCGCCAGCCTGCGGTACATGGTCGGCACTCCGAAGATGATCGTTGCATCCTCACGCAGCGCGCCCGCGACCGCATCGACGGTGAACTTGCCGACATGTCGGGCCGTCCCGCCACGACGAACCACCCCAAGGATTCCGACCACGAGCCCGTGGACATGAAACAGGGGCAGGCCATGAGCGACGACGTCGTGATCGGTCCACGCCCAGGCATCGGCCAGCGCGTCGAGGTTCGTGGCAATCGCACGCCGCGGAATGACCACCCCTTTCGGAGGTCCAGTCGTCCCCGACGTGTACACGATCAACGCTGGGGCCTCCGGCGAAGGCTCGTCGACCGAGCTCCCCGCGCCCGGCGCTGCGGCGAGATCGATCCGTAGCGTCGCGCGATCCCGAAACGCGCTGGGCACATCCGCACCAGGCCGCAGAAGCAGCGCCTCCGGTTGGGCGTCAGCGGCGAAGTGAGCCATCTCGCTCGCGCCCGACTTCGGGTTGATCAGCACGGCAGGAACACCGGCCAACAGCGCTCCGACGACACCGACGCACGTCTCGATCCGCGGCTCGGCCAACACCGCGACGCGCGACATGCCCGCGACTACATCAGCAGCTCGACCGGCGCAGCCTGTCAGCTGCGCATAGGTCATCGACCGCTCCGGAAATCTGATCGCCACCCGGTTCGACGAGTCCGCGCCCAGGGAAGGGAAGAGTGGATCGGCCACGCGCCAGGTACCTTGTCACGCCGCCGCGCCCCACGGGTCCGGGGCTGACAAGGCTCGAGGGTACGACTAGTTTGTGGGCACCCCGTCAGCCGGTGGCGCCGGCTGAGCCACCGTGTAGGGCGTGATCGGGCTGCCGGCCGTCGGCTCGGTGGTCAGCGGACCGCCGAACTCGACGATCTTGCCGTTCCTGATCTGGCCCATCGCGACGCCCTCGTAGCCGCCGTGCTCGGTGGTCGTGTAGCGGAACGGCACGAGTCCGGGACCGGTCCACTTGCCGCCGTCATTGTCGACCGCGTTGACGAGTCCCTGGCGGGTCAGGTTCTTCCCGGCCGCCATGAGGGCCTGCACGAGCGTGTACGCGTTCGCCATCCCATACTCGACATTGCCGTCGAATGGCGCGCTCGCGTCGTACTGCGCGTGGACCTTCATGAACAGCTGGATCCACGGGCTTGACGTGTCGGTGGGCGAGGGCAGGTAGCCGTCGGTGATCGCGCCCTCGATCAGCGCGGTGCCCGACGCCTTGCCCTTCGAGATCGACTTCAGCAGGGCCCCAACCGTGGTTGGGTCGATGCCGACGTTCGAGACGACGAGTTGTGGCTTGTAGCCGAGTGTGAACGACGTCAGCTGACCGATTGCCGTGTAGATCGGCACCGTGAAATCGACCAGCACCGCTGCGCCCGAGGCCTTCAGGGCCGTGATCTGGGGCGCGAGCGTGGTGGTCCCCGACTGGTAGGGCTGCTTGGAGACGATGCTGGCGCCCGGCACCTCGTCTTCGATCCCGGCGAGCCCGCCCTGGCCGAAGTCGTCGTCCTGATAGAGGACGCCGACCTTCTTACCGGCGAAGTGCTGCTTGATGTACTGACCGAGGATCTTGCCCTCGATCGTGTAGTTCGGCTGCCAGCCGAACGTGTACGGCTGGGTGCTCCCGTTGTCCCAGCACGGACAGCCCGAGGCGACGAACATGTCGGGCACCTTGGAGGCGTTGAGGAAGCCGACGACCTTGGTGTGGGTCGGGGTGCCGAGGCCTTCGAAGATGCCGAACACGTTGTCCTGCAACACGAGCTGGTGCACGACGGTGACTGTCGTTGCCGGATCATAGGCGTCGTTCTTGATGATCAGGTGAATCTTGCGCCCGAAGACGCCGCCGTGCGCGTTGACATAGTCGAAGAACGCCTGCGAGGCCGGAGCGATCTCGCTGTAGCCCGGTGCAGCCGGTCCGGTCAGCGGCTGGTGCGTGCCGAAGGTGATGCTTGTCGCGGTCACGCCCGGAACCTTGCTGCTACTGCTCGACGACCCGCAGCCCGCGATCGCCAGCGCCAAGGCCAGCGCGGCAACCGCACCAGCTGCCGGCCACCTAGTCCTGGCAGTGCTCATCTCTCCTCCTCCGATCAGACGGCAGTTTCGAGACATTCTCCCTCAAACGTTTCAAATACTAGACTTTTGGAATGGCGACGGCAACAGCATCGAAAAACGGGCGAGCGCCGAAAAGGGGGCGACCGTCCGCCGCCTCGCGGTCGGACGTGATCCGCGCGGTGAGCGAGCAGTATCTCCGCGGAGAGCGCGTCGATGTGACCGTGGTGGCGCGGCGCCTGGGTGTCAGCCGCGCGACGATCTATCGCTGGTTCGGCTCCCGCGAGCGGCTGCTCGGAGAGGTGATCGCATCCCAGCTCGAGCTGCTGATCGCCCGGCAGCGAAGACGAGAACGCAGGCGCGGCGCCGACGGGCTCCTGGCGGTGTTCGATCGGATCAACCGCAGCCTCGCTCAGTCGTTCGCACTGCGGCGGCTGCTCGAGCAGGAGCGCGGCAGTGCGATGCGAATCTTGACGTCGAGCACGGGTATCGTCCAGCCGCGAGCGGTGGCGCGGGTGGAGGCGCTGATCTGCACCGAAGTGACGGCCGGTCGCTATCAGGCTCCTGCGGAGAGCAGCACGCTCGCCTACGCAATCGTCCGCCTGGCGGAGGCATTCCTCTACAACGATGCCGCGAGCGGCATCCGCGGCGATCACGAGCGCCTGCGCGAGGTCGAAGCTGCCCTGCTTGGCATCCCGATCAAGGGGAACCACTGACACCGGTTACCTCTCGGCTACGCGGTGGGCACGCAGCCGTCGCAGTCGTCCGCCCAGCTCGCGGACGCCGCCCTGAATGCCGCTCGGCCACACGAGCATCGCGCCGATGAGGACGAGCCCGTAGATCGCGAACGGCAGGTTGTTCTCCACGTTGGCGGAGAGCGAGAACGAATGGGCGAGGTCGTTCGTCCAGCTCGGCAGAAGCACGAGGACGGCCGCACCCCAGATCGCTCCGGCGAGCGACCCGAGGCCACCGAGGACGACCCCGGTGAGCAGCGTGAGCGAGAGCTCCAGGGGGAACGCCCCCGGGGTCGCGAGCTGGAGCACGACCGCCAGCAGGCCGCCGCCGAGCCCGGCGCAGCCGGCGCTGAGGATGAACGCCAGCGTCTGCGCGCGGCCCACGCGCAGTCCGCACAGGGATGCGGCGATCTCGTCATCGCGCACCGCTCGCAGCGCTCGCCCGAACCCGCTGTGGAGCAGGTTGTAGAGCACGAACAGGACGATCAGGGCACCCGCACACGCGATCCACGCCTCCCAGCGCTCGAGCTCAAAGCTCGCGCCGAGAAACGACGGCGGCGTCGGTGGGTTGATGGTGAGCCCGTTCTCCCCCCCGAAGGTCGCCGGAAACTTGTCGGCCAGCGCCGGCAAGCCGACCGCGAAGGCGAGTGTCGCGCCCGCGAGATACGGTCCCCGGAGCCGACTCGCCGCGGCTCCGACGGGGATCCCGACGAGTGACGTCACGACCACGGCGGCGGCCAACGCAGGTACCAGCGCCCACTGCTCGTTGCCGATCAGAAGCACCACCGTATAGGCGCCGACGGCCATCAGTCCACCGTGCCCGAGCGAGATCTGTCCGCTCACTCCGACGAGCACGGTCAGCCCCGCGAGCACCGCAAAGTAGTAGGCGCCCGTCGCGAGCTCGAGGTTGTCATAGGCGCCGAGCCCTTCGCTGACGAGCGCCAAGACGACCGCGCCAGCCGCGACCAACCCGAGCGACCGCAGCAGCGTGCTGCGGCGTAGCGCCGCGCTCCCTCCGAGTCGCCTCACACGCGGCGCCCCTGCGTACTCGAGAACAGGCCGGAGGGCCGGACCATGAGCACGAATACGAGGATCACGAGGGCCGCGAGCGGTACCAGCGCCGAGCCTTCGTAACCGGACACATAGGACAGCCCGAGGCCGAGCCCGACACCGCCGATGACGGCTCCGGGCGGGCTGTCGAGACCGCCGACCACGGCGGCCACGAAACCGATGATCAGGATCGGATCGAAGTCGTTGGGCCCGAGGAAGATGGACGGTGCGACGAGTACCCCGGCGAGCGCTCCGGCCATGGCGGCAAGGGCCCAGCCGAGGGTGAACATGCGCCCGACGCGGACGCCGAGCAGCCGGGCGACCTCGGGCTGGAAAGCGGCTGCGCGCATCTGCAGCCCGAGCCCGGTGGCGCGGAACAGTAACGCCAGGCCGAGGGCCACCGCGATCACGACGAGCACGATGAAGCTGTCGTTCGGCGCGAAGAGAACGCGCGTGCCGCCGATGTCGTAGCCGCGAATCGAGAATGCGGCCGGGAATGAGCGCGGCGTGTTGCCCCAGATCATTCCGGCGACCGCGACGAGCAGCGTGTACAGCCCGAGCGCGACGATTACGGCGTTCAAGGGCGGCGCCGATTCCACGCGGCGGATCAGCACGCGCTCGATCACCGCACCGAGGATCAATCCCGAGAGGAGCGCGACGACGAAGCCGAACCAGTAGGACCCGGTCGAGTTGATCACCGCCGAGGCGATGTAGGTGGTGATCATCAGCATCGCCCCCTGCGCGAAGTTGATGATCCGGGTTGCGCGCCAGATCAACACCAGCGCGAGCGCCACCGCGGCATAGATGGCGCCCGTGGACACGCCGTTAAGGGTGAGATCGATGAACTTGGTCACGTCGGCTAGAACCCGAGGTAGGCGTGGCGGAGTCGTTCATCGGAGGCGAGGGCCTCGGGCTCCTGGTCGGCGACGACGCGGCCGAGGTCCAAGACGATCCCCCGGTTCGCGATCGAGAGGGCGCTGCGGGCGTTCTGCTCGACGAGCAGCACCGCCAACCCGAGCGTGTCGGCGAGCCGGCGAACGAGAGCCATGATCTGCGCCACGAGCACCGGTGCCAGGCCGAGCGACGGCTCGTCGAGCAGCAGCACGCGCGGACGCGCAACGAGCGCTCTGCCGATCGAGAGCATTTGCCGCTCGCCGCCCGAGAGCCTCGATGCGGGCTGTGATTGGCGCTCCTCGAGGCGGGGAAACAGCGCGTAGATCTCCTTGGGTCGCGCCGCTTCAGCTCGGCGCCACAGTCCGCCGAGGCGGAGGTTCTCCTCCACCGTCAGCTCGACGATCACCCCTCGGCCCTCGGGGACGTGGGCGACGCCCCGGCGAACGATCTCTTCGACCGCCATCGCCGTGATGTTCTCGCCGTCGATCCTCACCCGACCGGCGGTCGCCGGTACGAGACCCGTGATGGTGCGCAGCAGCGAGGTCTTGCCGGCGCCGTTCGCCCCGAGCACTGCCGTGATCGAGCCGGCGCCCACCTCGAGCGACACGTGATCGACCGCGCGGACCGCGCCGTAATCCGTCGTGAGCTCCTCAACCACGAGCATCGGTCGCTCTCGCCTCGGCACCGAGTCCGTCGCCGGTGTCGGCATCCCGGCCCAGATAGGCCTCGAGCACATGGGGATCCTGCTGAATCGCGCGGGGGACGTCGTCGGCGATCACGCGCCCGAAATCGAGCACCACGACCCGGTCGCAGACGGAGGTCACGAAGTCCATGTGATGCTCGACGAGCATCACGGCGACCGAGCTGCCCAGCGAGGCGACCAACTTGGCGAGATCGGATAGCTCGCGAGCGTCGAGGCCGCCGGCCGGCTCGTCGAGCAGCAGCAGCTCGGGTTCGCAGACCAGGGCGCGGGCGAGCGCAACCCGTTTCTGGACGGCGTAGGGGAGGGTTCCCGGTAGCCGCTCGTCGATGTTCTCGCATCCCAGCTGCGCCAGCGCCGCTCGAGCGCGCTCCCGTAAGGCGCGCTCGTCGCGGTCCGAGCGTGGCAATCCGAGCAGCGCGCTGCCGAGACCCGCCCGGCGGAAACGCGTCGCCCCGACCGTCACGTTCTCGAGCACGGTCAAGTGGGGGAACAGTCCCACCCCCTGCAGGGTGCGCGCGATCCTAAGCGCCGCGAGTCGATCGGGTCGGATCCGGCCAAGCGGCTCGCCGCGCCAGCGGAGCGCGCCTGATTGCGGCGCGACGAAGCCGCAGATCACGTTGAACAACGTCGTCTTTCCGGCCCCGTTCGGCCCGATCACTCCGAGCACCTCACCGGGCGCGACATCGACCGATACATGCTCGAGCGCCGTGATGCCGGCGAACGAGACGGTGATCTCGTGCACGGACAGCCCGGTGCCTCTCGCGAGCTCCCTCGGCTCCACGTGCGCACGCTATCGCACGGACAGCAGACAGGTCAGCGGCGGCGAGTCCCTACGAATTCTTGATCACAATGCCTTCGAGGATGTTGGCGACGTGCTCGGCAGCGTCGATCGCCTCCTCGAGACGCTCGAACAGATCCTTCCAGCGGATCACGACCATCGGGTCGATCCCGTTCTGGAACAGCGATGCCACCGCCTCGCGGGTGATCCGGTCGCCCTCGTTCTCGAGTCGGTTGATCTCGACGGTGTACATCGACAGATCGCGGAACTCGCGCAGGAGCGGAATCGCTTCCGCGACCTGCCGGCTGGCGAGCAGCAGCACGTGGGCGAGCCGGATCGCCTGGTCCATCGGTGCCTCGATCTTGTAGAGACCGAGGTAGTCGGCCACCTCTTCGGTGAAGTCGACGATGTCATCGAGCGCCGGGGCGAGCGCGAGGATATCCTCGCGATCGATCGGCGTCGCAAGCGTGTGATTGCGGCGATTGAGGCGGTGGATGATGTCGTGCGTGATCCGATCGCCCTCCTGCTCACAGATCAGGATGTCGCGGGCGAGGTCCTTACTGTCCGGATAGTTCCGAAGCATCCGATCGAGCAGATCCGCCGCGTGGAGGATGTTGTGCCCGGCCTCCTCGAAGAGCTCGAAGTACACCTGATCGCGAGGTACGAAGACCTTGAACAGGCGTCTCATCCGAGGATCCTACTTCGAGGCGGCCCATCCACACCTCAGGCGAGACCGGCGCGGAAGCTCGCGAGCTCCTCGTCGTCGATCGAGTACGTATGCTCGGGGCCCGGGAACGAGTGATCGCGCACTTCGGCGGCGAACTGGGCCACGCCGGCGACCATCTCGGCCTTCAGGTCGGCGTAGCGCTTGGCGAACCGCGGCGCGATTCCATCGTAGATCCCGAGCAGGTCGTGGAAGACGAGCACTTGGCCGTCGGTGCCGGGGCCGGCTCCGATGCCGATCACCGGGATCTGCATGCGCCCCATCAGCTCGTCAGCCACAGCCGCCGGGATCGCCTCGAACACGATCGAGAAGCATCCGGCCTCCTCGAGCGCGACCGCGTCACGCGCCATCTCGATCGCCCGCGTTGCAGTGCGTCCCTGAGCGCGGTAGCCGCCGAGTGCCGTGGCCGTCTGAGGCGTCAGGCCGATGTGTCCCATCACCGGGATGCCGGCGTCGACGATCGCGCGTGCGCGATCCGCGCTGGTGCCGCCGCGCTCGAGCTTGACCGCGTCGCAGCCCGCCTCCTTGATGAACCGCTGGGCGGTGGCGATCGCCTGCTCGTTCGATCCCTCGTAGGAGCCGAACGGGAGGTCGCCAACGAGCAGCGGAGAGCGTAGCCCGCGGCGCACCGCGGCGGCCAAGATGAGCATCTCGTCGGTGGAGACCGCAACCGTCGACGGGTAGCCGAGGACGGTCATCGCGCCCGAGTCGCCGACGAGCACGACATCGACGCCGGCGGCCTCGGCGACCTGGGCCGACGGATAGTCGTAGGCGGTGACCATCACGATCGGCTCGCCAAGCCGTTTCTTCTCGGCCAGCCGCGGCAGCGTCATCGGCAGCGGTACGTCCATGCCATGGGGGATGGGGACCTGGGGGGTTGCAGACACTGTGAGTTCGTCTCCTCGTGAGATGGTTGGGCCCCTCGCGCTGCGGCAATCAGCCGAGCAGGGTCGCCACCTCGTACTCGACGTTGTGGATGTGATTACTTGCGTCGACGTGGACCACGCGCGGCTCGTAGTTGTCGAGCTCGTCGGGGTCGTAGCCGGCGTAGGAGATGACGATGATCGTGTCGCCGCTGTGTACGAGACGAGCGGCGGCGCCGTTCACCCTCATGTCTCCGGAGCCGGGCTCGCCGGCGATCGTGTACGTCTCGAAGCGGGCGCCATTGTTGACATCGACGACCGCCACCTGCTCGAACTCACGGATATCGGCCGCTTCGAGCAACGCGGGATCGATCGTGATCGACCCGACGTAGCTCAGGTCGCAGTCGGTCACCGTCGCTCGATGGATCTTCGACTTCAGCATCGTGCGCTGCACGTCACGTCCTCCCGTTGGTTGTCATGAGCTGGTTGTCGATCAGTCGCGTGGTGCCCACGCGCGCGGCGACGACGGCCAGGGCGTCCTCGTCGATGACGCTGACCGGCGCGAGGGTCTCGATCGAGACGAGCTCGAAGTACTCGGGCTCGACTCCATCGGACGTCATCTGAGCGCGGGCAGCGCCGGCAATCTTGGCGGCGTCGCGCTCGCCGGCGACCACGGCGGCGTCGGCAGTCCGCAGCGCCCGGCTGATCGCCAGCGCGCGCGCGCGCTCGTCCGGGGAAAGGCTCATGTTCCTGCTCGACATCGCGAGGCCGTCGGGCTCGCGGACAGTGGGGCAGACCTCGACGACGATCGGCATGTCGAGGTCGCGCGCGAGTCGCTGGATCACAAGCGCCTGCTGCGCGTCCTTCTGGCCGAAGTAGGCGACGTCGGGCTGGACGATGTTGAAGAGCTTGGTCACGACGGTGGCGACGCCGTCGAAGTGGGATCGACCGCGGTGCGCGCCCTCGAGCGTGCCGGTAATCCCGGCCACCGAGACCGTCGTCGCAAAGCGAGGGGGATACATCGCCGCCACGGTCGGCGCGAACAGGTAATCCACGCCGGCATCGGCCGCCAGCAGCGTGTCCCGCTCCTCGTTGCGCGGGTAACGGTTCAGGTCCGCCTCCTCGTCGAACTGGGTCGGGTTCACGAACATCGAGACGACCACCTCGTCGCACCCCCGCCGCGCCTCTCGCATCAGCGACAGGTGACCGTCGTGAAAGGAACCCATCGTCGGGACGAGACCGATCGTTCGGCCCGCCCGCCGTGGCTCGGCGAGCGCGGACCGCAGCTCGCCGACCGTGCGCAACGTTCTCACGCGAGTACCTCCGCGGGGCGGCGATGAGCTCCTTGGGCGAGGGCGCGCGTGGCCTGGGCCAGCGCGTCGTAGAGCTCGAGCAGCTCCGGTGCTCGCGCCTCGACCGCGGCGCGCTGGCGGGCGACGGTTTCCTCGTCGCCGCGCGCGACCGGGCCCGTGAGGGCGCGCTCGGGGCCGAGCGTCACCCAGTTCTCCACGGTGGCCCTGACCAGGGGCGCGAGCAGCGTCCGATCGATGCCCGCAGTGGACCCGACCCGCTCCGCGGCGGCTTCGAGCGTGACCAAGAAGTTCGAGGCGATCGACGCGGCGGCGTGGTAGGCGGCCCGGTCCCGCTCGCCGATCTCGACCGCGTGCAGACCGACCGCCGCCGCGAGCTCTCGCGCCTTCGCGAGCGCCCGTTCTGACGTACCTGAGATCGCCGCGCCGGCACCCTGAAAGCTCGCGCCGTACGCGGTCACCGTCATCAGCGGGTGGAGCGAGAACGCCTCGTGCGAAGCGAGCACTGCGAGCGTGCTCGCCCCCGAGCAATGGCCGACCAGGGGACCCGGTGATACACAGCGCGCGGCCGCGGCGATCTGATCGTCCGGAACGCAGAGCAAGACGACATCGGCGTCGCCGCATGCGGCGCCGCGACCGAGCGGCCCGTCGATCGCGTAGCCGGCCTCACCCAGCGCGACCGCCAACGCTCGGCCTAGCCGGCCTGCGCCGACGACGGTGACGCTACTGCGCGTGGGTGGAGAGGAGAGTTTCCGTTCCAGTTCTCTCATGGAGATACCGGTCGGTGATGTGGATGTTGATGCTGGCGAAGAGTCTGTGGTCCGTCCCCGTGAAGGTGGCGGCCACGCATGAATTCTACCCGTCGGCGGGCGGAAATAACATACCTTTCTCGTGACTGAGCCTGCAGAGCGCCGGGACCTCTTGAAGATGGTCTATGACGAGGCGATGGGCTGCGTCCGCTGTCCGCTGCACGAGACCCGGACGACGGTTGTGTTCGGGGCCGGCAACGCCGACGCCGAGCTGATGTTCATCGGCGAGGCGCCCGGCGCCAACGAGGACAAGCAGGGGCTCCCGTTCGTCGGCCAGGCCGGGAAGCTCCTCGACAAACTGCTCGCGGAGATCGGCATGGAGAGGCGCGACGTGTTCGTGCTCAACGTGTTGAAGTGCAGACCTCCCGGCAACCGCGACCCGCATCCCGCCGAGATCGAGTCCTGTCAGGACTATCTCTGGCGGCAGGTCGAGCTGATCGAGCCGACGGTGATCTGCACGCTCGGGAACTTCTCGACCAAGCTCCTGCGTCGGGACGGGACCGGGATCTCGCGGCTCCACGGCGTCGAGGAGGTGCGCATCGTCGGGGGTCGCGCGGTCAGGCTGTACCCGCTCTTCCACCCCGCGGCCGCCCTCTACACGCCACGGATGCTCGAGACGCTGCGCACGGACTTCCGGCGCCTGCCCGAGGTGCTCGCACTCGGGCCGCCGCCGCAGCCTCGCGTGGGCGCAGAGCCGGCGCTGGCCGATGGCCGCGGACTGGACGCTGCGCCGGCGCTGCCCGATGTCGGCGGGGCGAGCGCCGAGCTCGCCCAGCCCGATCTCCTCGGGCCGATCCCCGAGCTCGAACCCGAGCAGCAGTCGGCGCCGATCGAGCGCAAGCCGGCGGCACAACTCGGGTTGTTCTGAGATCTCCGAGACGTTGCCCAGGCTTGCTTGCCGGGTCGCGCGGAGGGCTAGACCAGCTCTGGGCTCATCGCCGCTTCGGGCGTTCCGGTGGCGGCGGCCGGGTCGGGTGATTGGTCGCTGCGGTCGGGCGGTGTGTGGCCGGGTCTCAGTGCGATCGCGAACGCGAGCAGGGCGCCAACGGCCTGGACAGCGAGGACGACGGCCGCGAACCCGGCCGGCTTCTGGCTCGCGTGGAGCAGGAGCACGGGCTCGCCGACCGCCACGGCCGCGAGCACGATCAGGAACCAGAATCGCTTCAGCGCGAGCATGTATTGGATCGCGAGATAGGTGGCGGCGAGCATCGTGAACGCGAGGCCGAGAAGGAACAGCGAGTTGTAGGCCCCGAGGCGCTTGCGCCCGAACGCAAGCTTGAGGAGCAGGTGTGGCGCCACCGCGAAGATGAGCAGGCAGGGGACCGCGACTACCGCGATGATGATCAGCGCGCGCGCGAGCACCGGGCGCGTGTCCTCGCCGTCGGCGCGCCGCCGCGACACCTCGGGCACGAGATAGAAGCCGGCGCCCATGGCGACCCAGATCACCACCTTCGCGGCGACCGCCGTGGCGCCGTACGAGCTCGCCAAGGCGGTGGAGAAGCGGTGCTTGGCGACGATGATGTCGATGTTCTGGAGCACCGCGATCACGGCCAGAGCCGCGATCGGTGCCCATGCACGCTTGACGTGCAGCCACAGGCTGAGCGCCGGGCCTTGTCCTGGCACGGGCAAACCGACCTGCTTGCGGATGACCACAAGGCAGTAGAGCGACATCGCCACGAATGACAGCGGCGTTCCCAGGTAGGCGCCGGTGACACCGAGCCCGGCGAGGGCCAGGGCAGCGCCGATGATCAAGCGGACGGTCTGCTCGCCGATCAGGCTGATCCCGACGGTGCGGTAGTCGCCGGCGCCCTGGAGTACGCCGCGCAGGATCGTCAGCAGCAGATACAGGCAGCCGGCCGGGATTCCCAGCGCGGCTGCCCACGCGTCGTGCCTGACGCCCACGGCATCCGCGATCGGCTGGCGCAGAAGCACGGAAACGACGCTCATCACAGCCGTGAAGACGAGGATCGACCGCGTCCAGCTGCGGACCGTCGCGGCCAGACCCGCCCCCACGCCGAGATGACCGAGCACGCCTTCGCGCGCGGTTGCCACCTGCATCGCGTAGCCGGCGACTGCGAGGATGAGGAAGTAGCTGACGAGCGCCGCGAGCGACCCGTAGTCGCTGATCAGCCGCGCGAACACGACCGTCGAGCCGAGCGCGATCACGTTGTTGGCCATCATCGCGATCGCCAGCCACGACGCCTTCGCGGTCTCCGAACCACGCACGCTGCTCAGCGTCGACGCGTAGCGCTGCCTGACCGAAGCAAGACGACCCGTTCCCGATCGCGTCGCACGAGGGCTCATCGCCTGAGTGACGGTAGCGAAGCGGGCCGTCATCAGGTCGCGTGGCGACTCCGTGGCCGCCACCACGACGTCCTCTATCGTTCCGCACCGGCGATGCTACGTCCACGGCCTCCAGCGACGGTGCCCGAGTCACGCGGGGGCGGGTGACGCGGCGGGTAGAGACGATCGGCCCGGGGGAGACCGAGGCGCTCGGCGCCGAGCTGGCCGTGACCCTGGGGCCTGGAGACATCGTCCTCGTCGAGGGCGAGCTTGGCGCGGGTAAGACGACGTTCGTGCGTGGGGCCTGCCGCGCGCTCGGAGTCACCGACCCGGTCACAAGCCCCACGTTCACGATCGGCCAGCGCTACGAGGGCCGCGTGCCCGTCGCGCACCTCGACCTGTACCGGCTGGCGGCCGCGCTGCCCGGCGCGGCGGCGGCGGGCGCGCTCCCGGGTGAGGACCCGGCGCTGCTGGCGGATTACCTCGGGCCCGCGGTGATCGCGTTCGTCGAGTGGCCCGCAGGCGGCGAGCAAGCGCTGGGGGCTCATGCGAGGATCGTGCGCCGGATCCGGCTCTGGCATGCCGGCGGGGACCGCCGGGTGGTGGAGATCGAATGAGGATCCTCGCGGCGCTGGAGATCGCATGAGGATCCTTGCGTTCGACACGGCCACCGATGCGACGGCTGTGGCGCTCAGCGATCCCGCGGTCGGGCTCCAGCTGGAGCTGCGCGACGACCCTTCGCCTGGGGAGCGTCCCGGGCACGCCACGCGACTGCTGTCGATGATCGCCGACCTGCTCGCGCGCGCCGACGGCGGCTGGGAAGCGGTGGGTCAGATCGCCGTCGGCATCGGTCCGGGGAGCTTCACGGGGCTGCGGATCGGGATCGCGACCGCGCGCGCGCTCGCCCTCGCCCGAGAGCTCCCGCTCGTCGGGATCTCGAGCCTGCACGCGCTCGCCACCGGCGCGGTCGAGGCCGGCGAGGGCCGCGATGGCGGGCGCGCCGTCCTCGCCGTGATCGACGCCCGCCGCGGCGAGGCGTTCGCAGCGGCGTGGCGCGGTCCGCACCGTGAGCTTGATCCCTGCGCGCTCGGACCGGAGGCGCTCGCGATCGAGGTCGCCCGGCTCGGCGGGGCGGGCGGTGCGGGCGACGCGGGACGCTTGGCCCCGCTGGCGATCGGGGACGGGGCGCTACGATTCAGGAGTCTGCTCGAGGTCGCAGGGGCCGGGATACCGCCTGATGATTCGATGCTGCATCGGATCAGCGCCGTCAACCACTGCCGGCTCGCGGCCGGTCTCCCCGCCGCTTTCTCGACCGAGGTCGAGCCGGTGTACCTTCGAGCACCTGACGCGGAGATCGCCCATCGCAAGCTCTACCCGGAACCGACGTGACAGACGAGCCCATCACGATCCGCCGACTCGGCTACTCGGATCTTCCCCAGGTCATCGCCGTCGAGCGGAGGGCGTTTCCCACGCCATGGTCGCTGGCGATGTTCGTACTCGAGCTCTCCAAGCCATCGGGCGTCTGTCTCGCCGCCTCGATCGGCGACGAGCTCGTCGGCTACCTGATCTGCTCGCGCTACGCCGACGTCTGGCACCTGATGAACGTGGCAGTGGATCCGCCCCGCCGCGGCCGCGGGGTGGGGAGCGCGCTGCTCGTGCAGATGCTCGAGCGCGCCGGGCTCGGCCAGGACCGCTACACGCTCGAGGTCCGCACCTCGAACGTGGGCGCGATCCGACTCTACGAGCGCTTTGGGTTCATGCCCGCCGGCACGCGGCGCCGCTACTACCAGGACACGGGGGAGGATGCGTTGATCATGTGGAGGGTCCCGGCGGAACGGGCGCAGGCGGCCGACGCGCCGGGCGACGCGGATCATGCACAGCCCGGCGAGGCGCCGGTCCCTGCGGACCGGGCGCAGCCCGGCGACCCAGACGACATCCGCGGCGCGGCCTCGGTGTAGCGCCGGTGCTGCAGATTCTCATCCGCAACGGTTTCCAGGACGAGCCACGAGCATCGTGATCCTCGCGATCGAGACCAGCTGCGACGACACCTGCGCCGCCGTCGTCACGACCGACGGGGAGGTCCGCTCGAGCGTGGTCTCATCGCAGGGGATCCACGAGCGCTATGGCGGCGTCGTGCCCGAGATCGCCTCCCGTCAGCATCTCGATCTGGTTGGACCCGTGATCGACGCCGCGCTGCACCGCGCCGGCGTGGTCCTCGCCGAGATCGACCGCATCGCGGTGACCCAGGGACCGGGGCTGGTCGGAGCGCTGCTGGTCGGGCTCGCGACTGCCAAAGCGCTCGCGGCCGCGCACGAGACGGCGCTCGTCCCCGTCGACCACCTGTACGGGCACGTGGCGGCGAGCTGGCTGGGCCCGGAGCCGTTTGAGCCCCCGTTCGTCAGTCTCGTTGCGAGTGGCGGGCACACCCTGCTCGCGCGCGTCACCGATTACGGACCCGACCCCGAGCTGCTCGGCCGGACGCTCGACGACGCTGCCGGCGAGGCCTTCGACAAGGGCGCGCGGCTGCTCGGGCTCGGCTATCCGGGCGGCCCCGCGCTCGAGCGGCTCGCTCGCGGCGGCGACCCGCGGGCATACGACTTCCCGATCGGCGCCGGGGTCGGCGGATTGGACTTCTCGTTCGCGGGGGTGAAGACCGCGCTGTTGTACAAGGTGCGCGAGCTCGGCGAGGCCGAGACCGAGCGCCGTCTGGGCGATCTCGCGGCGTCATACCAAAGGGCGATCGTCGAGGCGCTCGCGGTCCGGGCCGAGCGCGCGTTGACGCAGACGGGGCTGGACCGCCTCGCCGTCGGCGGCGGGGTGGCGGCCAACCGAGCGCTGCGCAAGCGTCTGCAGGGCCTCGGCGCCGAGCTCCAGGTCCCGGCGATGGAGCTGTGCACCGACAACGCAGCGATGATCGCCAGCGCGGCACGGTATCTGGAGGCGCTTCCGTACCCCGACTACCTCGCCATCGACGTGTACGCGACCGGGGAGCGCAGGCGCCGATGAGCACCGTGGTGCTCTATGGCCGGCCGGGGTGCTGCCTGTGCGATGACGCCCGGGAGGTGCTCGAGCGCGTCCGCGCGCGCCACCCGTTCGGGCTCCAGGAGCGCGACATCGAGGGCGACGAAGCGCTGCTGCGGGCCTACCTCGAGCGGATCCCCGTGGTCACGATCGACGGCGCGGAGGCGTTCGAGCTGTTCGTCGACGAAGCCGAGCTGATCCGGCGGATCGCTAGAGTGCACGAGCCATGAGTTACATAGTCCACCGCGGTGACGATCACGGCCCCGCGGGCAACGACAAGCCGGGTGAGAGGCTCTCGCTCGGCGTCGCCGCACGGCTCTCGCGCTACCTGCAGGTCCTCACCCAGGCAGGCAAGATGGGTAAGGACACGATTTCCTCGCAGGAATTGTCGGAGTACACCCACGTGAACTCCACGCAGATCCGCCGCGACCTGTCGGGATTCGGGAAGTTCGGAAAGCGCGGGGTCGGCTACAGCGTCGAATCGCTGATGTCGCAGATCAGGACCATCCTGCACACGTCGGGACAGCACAACATCGCCCTCTTCGGCGCCGGCCACCTCGGGACGGCGATCGCCACGTCCGATATCTTCGCCGACCACGGCTTCCGCGTGGTCGCCGTGTTCGACGTCGACCGCGACAAGGTCGGTCATCCGGTCGGCCCCCACACGGTGCGCCACAACACCGAGCTCAAAGCGGTCGTCGAGGAAGAGGAGATCGTCGTGGCGGTGCTCGCAGTCCCCTCCGCGGCGGCCCAAGACCTCGCGGATGACGTGGTCGACGCGGGCGTACGGGTCATCTTCAACTACTCGGAGGCGCTGCTCCAGGTCCCCCCCGAGGTCACGGTCCACACCTCGAGCCCGGCTGTCGATCTGCTCTATGCGCTGTACTTCTATCTCACATAAGTGAGCGCCAAACCGATTGCAGCTCGACGCCGACACCGCGTGCGCGGCCTTCGCGCAGTCCGCCGACTTCACTGTCGGACTGGAGGAGGAGTTCGCGTTGCTCGACCCGGGGAAGCTCGGCCTCGTCCAGCGCTTCGAGGAGCTCCGCGACGCGGCGGCGGCGGACCCGGTGCTCGCGACCTCGGTCGCCGGTGAGCTGATCTCGTCGGAGATCGAGATTCGCTCCGGCCGCGGGGAGGACCTGGCCGCCGCCACTGCGGCCCAACGCGACCACCGCCGGCGCCTGTTCGCCCTCGCCGCCGAGCGCGGCGTCGCGCTCGGGGCCACGGGCACCCACCCGTGGTCGGACTACCGCGAGCAGCACATCATCGACACCGAGCATTACCGCCGGGTCGAGAGCGACCTCAAGTACGTGGCGTGGCGCAACAACACGTTCTCTCTGCACGTGCACGTCGGGATCCGTGGCGCCGACCGCGCGGTCGCGGTATGCGATCGCCTGCGGCCCGTCCTGCCGCTCCTGCTTGCGATCTCGGCGAGCTCGCCCTTCCTCGACGGGCGCGACTCGGGACTGCACAGTGCGCGCACACAGATCTTCACGAAGAGCTTCCCCCGCTGCGGCGTGCCCGACGCGTTCGGCGACTGGGAGACGTTCGCCGCCTACATCGACTTCCTGCGCCGGACCCGCTCGGTTGTCGAGTACACGCAGGTGTGGTGGTCGGTCCGCCCACATTTCTCCTTCGGGACAGTCGAGGTGCGAATCTGCGATGCGCAACCGACCGCGGCCGAGTCCGACGGCCTCGCGGCGCTGATCGTCGCCTGCGCGGCGCAGGCGGCGCGCGACCACGACGCCGGGCGACCGGCGGCGGACCCGCCAGGCCGGCTGATCGAAGAGAACATGTGGCGCGCCCTGCGCCACGGCCTCGACGGCAAGCTGATCGACCTCGCACGAGGCGAGGAGCGCCCAGCGCCCGCTGAGGTGGAGCGCCTGCTCGAGTGGACGGCGCCCGCGTGCGCCGAGCTGGGCATCGAGATCGTGCTCCCTGAGCTCAACGGCGCGCAACGACAGCGCCGCCTGCTCGCGACGGGCGCGAGCATCACTGAGATCTATGAGGCCGTGGTCGCCGAGACGCGAGCGACATACGGTCAGAGTCCCGTCGCCGGGACGGGCCGTCTACGATGAAATACGTCCCGTGAGCACGAGCAACGAACCGACAGAAGCAGAGCTGCGCGCCGCCTATGAGGCCGAGATGAAGCGCCTGCGCGTCGAGCAGCTGCTGCTCGAGAGCGTGGTCTCGCTCGTGAACGTCGGCATGCGGCGCACCGGACTCGCACCCGGAACCGAGGACGAGCGTGACCCCACTCAGGTTCACCTCGCGATCGAGTCGGTCCGGGCCCTGATTCCCCTGATCGAGCAGTTCCTGCCCGAGCAGGCGAGCCCGATCCGCGATGCGGTGTCACAGCTCCAGCTCGCGTTCGTGAAGATCGGCGGTGGGGCGCCGCCCCGCGCGCCGGCACCGCCGGGCGACTCCGCGGACCCGGGCGCGCCGCCGCCGGCCGGGGGGCCCGGTCGGCCGGCTACAGGGCCGCCGCCGCCCAGTGCGGAACCGCCCAAGCCCGGTGAGCCGGGGCCTGCGCAGCGCAGCGGACGGCTCTGGATTCCCGGCCAGTAGACAGGCGTCAACGCCCGGTACGACGTTCCGCCGCTGTCCTCGGTAGACTCGCCGCCTCCCAGGGGCCGTGCCCGACCCGTCGGGCGGCGGTCAGTACTCACGTGTTCGGGCGCGCTGACCACAGCTTGCGCTTTCTCTCGATCTGAACTTGCTCTGCGGAGGACTATTTGTCTGGCTTTCTGACGCATCATGGCGTCCTGGTTGCGCTTGTGGGCGCAGCGTGCGCGATCTTCTATGGCGCGGTCACTGCGCGTTCGTTGCTGGCGCTTTCTCCTGGCAACGAGAAGATGCAATCGATCTCGTTGGCGGTTCAGGAGGGCGCCCGCGCCTATCTGAACCGGCAGTACACGACGATCGCTGGCGTCGGTGTCGTTCTCTTCATCGCGCTGATCCCGATTCAGAATATTCGTGTCGCGATCGGCTTTGCCATTGGCGGGATGCTGTCCGCGAGCGCTGGGTATATCGGCATGAACGTTTCGGTCCGGGCGAACGCTCGCGTCGCCGAGGCGGCGCGTAGTGGTGTCTCCCGCGCGCTCGACGTCGCTTTCCGTGCCGGCGCGGTGACGGGCATGCTCGTCGTCGGACTCGCGCTCATCGGCGTCGCCGGCTATTACGGCGTGCTCACGTGGATTGCTGGTGAAAGCTCGACCCACGCCGTCGACGGTCTGATCGGTCTCGGGTTCGGCGGCTCGTTGATCTCCGTGTTCGCCCGCCTCGGCGGGGGTATCTTCACCAAGGGCGCGGATGTGGGCGCCGACCTGGTGGGCAAGATCGAGGCCGGCATTCCCGAGGATGACCCGCGCAACCCCGCCGTGATCGCGGACAACGTCGGCGACAACGTGGGCGACTGCGCGGGCATGGCAGCCGACCTGTTCGAGACCTACGCCGTCACCGCGGTCGCGGTCATGCTCCTGGGTATCCTGCTGTTCCATCAGACCAGCGCGGTGGCGTTGTATCCGCTGGTCATCGGTGGCGTCTCGATCGTCGCCTCGATCATCGGCACGTTCGCTGTGAAGTCGAAGGCCGGCAATGTCGAGCGGGCGCTGTATCAGGGTCTCGCGGTGTCCGGTGGCCTTGCGGCGCTCGCGTTCATTCCCGTGACGAAATGGCTGATGGACGGCGTCACGTACAGCAAGGGCGCCGCTGGCTCCCCGCACTGGTGGAAGTTCTATCTCTGCGCGCTGATCGGTCTCGGCGTCACCGCGCTGCTCTTCGTTATCACCGACTACTACACCTCGATCCGCTTCTCGCCGGTGAAGAGCACCGCGAGTGCGTCGCAGACGGGTCACGCGACGAACATCATCCAGGGCCTCGCGCAGGGCTACCAGGCGACGGCGCTGCCGGCGCTCGTGATCGCGTTCGGGATCTTCGGCGCGTGGAAGCTCGGGGGTGGTGGCGCTGACGGCATCTACGGGATCGGCGTTGCCGTGATGGCTCAGCTTTCGCTTTGTGGCCTGATCGTTGCGCTCGATGCCTTCGGGCCCGTTACCGACAACGCCGGCGGGATCGCCGAGATGGCCGACCTTCCCGAGGATGTCCGTACCGTCACCGACAAGCTCGACGCCGTCGGCAACACGACCAAGGCGGTGACCAAGGGCTACGCGATCGGCTCGGCGGCACTCGCCGCGCTCGTGCTCTTCAACGCCTTCGAGCAGGAGCTCGCGGGCAAGGGCAAGCACCCCGATTTCGCGATCGGCAACCCGCCCGTGCTGATCGGTCTGCTGATCGGCGGGCTGATGGTCTACCTGTTCGCCGCGCTGTCGATGGAGGCGGTCGGACGCGCCGGATCGGCCGTTGTCGAGGAGGTCCGCCGCCAGTTCCGGGAGAAGCCGGGGATCATGGACGGCACCGAGCTGCCCGAGTACGGAACCTGCGTCGACCTCGTCACCAAGGCGGCGCAGCGCGAGATGATCATCCCCGCTCTGATCCCGATCGTGTTCACGGTGATCGTCGGTCTGATCAGCATCGAGGCGCTCGGTGGTCTGCTGATCGGGGTGATCGTCGTCGGCGTGTTCATGGCGATCTCGATGACCGCGGGCGGCGGCGCGTGGGACAACGCCAAGAAGCTGATCGAGGACGGCGCGTTCGGCGGCAAGGGCTCAGAGGCCCACGCCGCGGCAGTCACCGGCGACACCGTCGGCGACCCATTCAAGGACACCTCAGGGCCGGCCATCAACCCGATGATCAAGGTGGCCAACATCGTGGCGCTGCTGATCATCCCTCTCATCACGTAGGCG